>TARA_R110002020_G_scaffold83108_3_pt1 | contig 100200 bp, 73 predicted proteins | sample TARA_R110002020 | Tara Oceans TARA_R110002020 (sample SAMEA4396489) | marine metagenome | biome: Westerlies Biome; feature: [MES] marine water layer (ENVO:01000295) within the mesopelagic zone...; material: water (ENVO:00002006), including particulate matter (ENVO:01000060) such...
ATAATCCTCCGGCTCCACTTCTAAAACCACCTACGACTGGTTTTTTACTCATTATTTTATATATTAATTTTTTATCGGTATTCGTGAACCTCCTAACGTCGGTTTCGTTATGCCTCCGGGATTCGAAGGCCAGCGCGCCTTCATCAAAATATACACTTTAACTTTTTCCGTGAGCTGAACCGATTCAATTTCATCAATCGGAAAACTAGAAATAATGGTATCTTCGGAACAACAATAAACGAATATGTCGAACGTCAAATCATGGTTACGAACCCTCATTGACCTTTTGGAAGTCTTTTTTAACAGCTCGCAACAAAGCAAACGAGGCAGAACTTGGCATCAGCATGTGGTGCCCTATGAGGAAGGTTGGGCCATACGTCGCGAAGGCAACCAACGTATAACCAGTAAACATCGAAAACAAAGCACGGCCATACGCAAGGCCAAAAGTTTAGCCAAAAAATACAAGGCCGATGTAATTATTCATCGAGAGAGTGGCGGTATACGAGACCGGATAAGCTATGATGATTAAGAAATAAATTCAGTATAGGAAGCCATAGGGGTTTTAAAAGAAATACGATCCGGGTTGTTAATAAGAGTTTTTTTACACCCTTATTAAATTTTAACATTTTAAAAATTAAAATGTTCGCAAAAAGTTAGTTTGCCATTTATTGAAAATCATCAACCAGAACCCTGAAATTTTATATGATTTTCAAAATTCTTGGTCCAAAATGGATTATCAATATTTCTCGAGTTTTTATTTGTAATTGCTTAATTCAAAAGAATATAAGTAGCTCTTGAACTTCCAATTTTGTTCAGCTTTTATCCAAAAAACATTGTATTAAATTCTTATATTCGATGCTTATAATTAGATTTTAAAGGAAAATCTATTACTACTTTCCTTATATCAAAACCTATAACGAACCTAAAACTAAAACATATTGAAACCGCTTTACACCTGCTATATCCTACTCCTTCTTATAATGACTTCCTGTCAACAAGGTGAAAATCAAAAACTGCCCAAAATTGCGATTGCCGGTCTAGGAATAGAAAGCAGCACCTTTTCACCTGCCTTAACCCATGAAGAAGCCTTTCATGCCAAAGTAGGAGATTCTATATTCGCAAAATACCCATTTCTACAAGTAGATTCGTTAAATAGAACTAGGGCGCATTGGGTGCCTACCTTGGTGGGAAAATCATTGCCAGGCGGGACGGTCACCCGAGAGGCTTACGAATCCCTGGTAACCAAAACTTTATACTTATTGAAGGAAAATGGTCCCTATGACGGACTATTTTTTGATATCCACGGTGCCATGAGTGTGGTTGGGTTAGATGACCCAGAAGGTGACCTAATAGAACGTATTAGGGAAGTAATCGGTACCGAGGTACTTATATCTACCTCCATGGACCTTCACGGAAACGTGTCCGAAAAATTGGCAAAACATACCGATCTGATAACCTGTTATAGAATGGCTCCCCACGAGGATGCCATCCAATCCAAAAAAAGGGCGGTCACCAATCTTCTGGATCGACTTGAAAATGGAACAGGCAAGCCCCAATACAAGGCTTGGATCCCAGTACCCATATTATTACCAGGTGAAAAAACCAGTACGCGAATTGAACCTGGCAAAAGCTTATATGCAAAAGTTCCTGATATAGCCAATGAAGAAGGTGTTATTGATGCCGCTATATGGATCGGATATGCCTGGGCAGATGAACCCCGCAACCATGCCGTTGTTATGGTTACAGGCGATGATAAGGAAAAAGTTGAAAAAGGGGCAGAAACATTGGCGCAAAGCTTTTGGGATGTTCGAAATCAATTTGATTTTGTTGCCCCAACGACAACATTGGAAGAAAGTTTAAAAATGGCACTGTCCAGCCAAAAACATCCATTTATGATCAGTGATATGGGAGACAACCCAACTGCTGGTGGTGCAGGAGACGTTACTTGGACTTTGCAACAATTGTTGGCCAGGCCGGAATTTAAATCGGACAAAGGCCCTTCCTTGATCTATGCTTCAATACCAGGCCCGGAATTTGTTGAAAAGGCCCTTGAAATAGGTGTCGGCGGAAAAATTAAGGCAACGGCAGGTGCTGCAGTGGATGACCGATTTGCAGGTCCTTTGGAACTGGAAGGGACCATAGAAGCAATCAAGTCGGGAGATGTGAACGCAGAAGTGGAGGTCGTTGTTAAAATTGGAAGTATACAGGCAATCGTTACCAAAAAAAGAAAACCGTACCATTATTTAAGCGACTTTACCAATTTAGGATTGAATCCTAAAGAAACGGATATCATTGTTGTCAAGATAGGTTACTTGGTACCAGAACTGTACGATATGCGTGGCGATTGGGTTATGGCATTGACCCCGGGTGGTGTAGATCAAGACCTTAATAGATTGGGTTATAAACGTATTAAAAGACCCATGTTTCCATTGGACAGTACTATGGCCCAACCGGATTTAAAAGCCCATTTTATTCCGGCTTCCAATTCAACCGAATAATTATGGATAAGCATTTTTATGACGGTCTGAGAGGGTGCGTTTAGAGAAGTAACTGAACGTTCTTTTGGTGTAACCATCCACTGCCTCCGATTTTGGGGTAATGGGATAAGTAACGGCAAAGCTCTTGTACCAGTCTGCCCTATTTATGTTTACACATAGGTCCCAGCTAATACCCTTATATGGATCTGCGGCTGAACAAAGTGGCCTTATTTCCTTAAAACAGCTGGCTCCATAGTCAGTCTGAGAGTTTCGAAGGTTTAAAAAACTTCAGTAGACTTAGTAACCTTAGTTTCTAGGAATCCCTTTTTAAAAATCCATGAAAAACTCTTGAATTTTATAGAACTGAAACCTATAAGGTTACCCACTAGATTATATAGTACCATCCATACATTTTTAACAACCAATAATACAATTCCTACAAAAGATGTAAACAAATAATTTAACTTAAAAGAACTATTGGTAACCAAGCACAAAACTCAACGTATATGAAACCTTATAAAGTGGTTTTCAGAGCATTATTCCTGGTGATGATTCTAGCTCAAAACGCCTGTGTAAGTACCCGTGTAGAAGCAAGTCCATATCAGGATAGTGTTGAGAATTTGGAATGTCGAAAAGAATCCAGTTGGAGCTATTACTGGGGCTTAAAACAAAAGCGCATAGATGCCAATCCAGAGGTGGCTAGCAACGAATGTCCTTGTCGGGAGGGTGCCTTATCCTGGGTGCTAGTAAAAACCTCCTTTACCGACATCCTACTTAGTTACGTTACACTAGGAATTGCGAATCATAGGACCGTTACCTATGGTTGTGCCCGAGCACAACAACCTACCGAACCCAGTTTGGACAATTAAATTAACGCTATGACACCTATTGGAATAGACCCACTACCCATTCAACAATGGACCAATAAACACGAAAATTTCACGCACCAACTTGTCGCTGATGCCTCGTTCAAACTCTGGAATCCACCAGGTCAAAAGCACAGGGAGCGCTATATGGCAACCACCAAGAATTTTCAATGGCTTATTAACCATGCCATTACCAACAATCTTAAATTACGTGCCATTGGAAGTGGTTGGTCCTTTACAAAGGTTGGGGTTACGGAAGGCGGATTAATTGACACGGCTGGTTTGAATTTTTCATTTCCCATCACCCAAAAATATACCAGTCCCCATTATGCAAAGCAACCGGACGACCTTTACTTTTTACAATGTGGAGCTATTATCCACGAAGTCAATACAAGATTAGCGGCTAAAAACCCACAACGATCAATAAAAGCATCTGGAGCGAGCAATGGCCAAACCATAGCAGGTGCACTATCCACAGGCACACATGGGGCAGCTATTAAAGTTGGTGCAATTCCGGATTTTGTGGTTGGGCTGCATATAATTACCGGCACCAATAAACATATTTGGCTCGAAAGGGCTTCTTATCCCGCGGCATCCATAGAGTTCGTTAATTGGTTAGAGGCGGATCTGGTTCAAGATGATGCCCTTTTCAATGCCGCTATTGTCAGTTTTGGAAATTTTGGTTTCATTCATGGTGTCATGATTGAAACGGAACCTCAATTTTTGCTTACCGAATTCCGAGAAGGCCCAATGGCCTATGATAATACTCTGAAAAACGCCATGAAAACATTAGATTTTTCAGGCCTTAATCTGCCAGGGACCGGCATCCATGGCGATATATATCATTTTGAAGTTTTGTTCAATATCCATGAATTTGAACCGAATAATCCAGCGAAGGGCGCTTTTATAAAATACATGTTCAAAAAACCGTTTCAACTACCGTACCCTCCGTTATTACGCAACAATGATTTTACTTATGGCGATGATCTGTTAGGGATCATTTCTACCGTTTTGGACAAATTACCAGGGTCTGGCTTACTGATTCCGGCCATGGTAAACTTAATGTTCGGACTTGCATTCAAACCAGAACCTCCACGAGTTGGAACCATACGTGAAATGTTCAATTACACCAAATTTAGAGGTAAAGTAGCCAGTGCTGCAATGGCAATTGATATACGGGATTCTCCCAAAGCTGTAGAACTCATTGTGGATGTGAACAAGCAGAAACCCTTTCCCGGCGGACTTTCCCTGCGTTACGTAAAAGGAACTCGGGCTACCTTAGGTTTTACCAAGTTTCCCAACACCTGTGTATTGGAAATGGATGGCGTGGATGGCCAACCAGCAAGGGATTTCTTCCAAACCGTATGGAATAAATTGGAACAAGAAGGAATTTCCTACACCCTACATTGGGGTAAGGTCAATTTTAATTTAAATGAGGCAAGGGTAAAACAAATGTATGGGAACGCTCAGGTCCAATCTTGGATAGATGCCCGAAACGATATACTTGACACCCCTGCAATGCCTGTATTCTCCAATCAGTTTATTGAGCAATGCGGGTTGGATAAAGTTAATGGGGCGATAGTTTGATCCTTTTTGGCTTAGTTAACTGATATTTAAATATTTCATTCTACAATGATACCCAAAATGGTCAAATGAAGTTTAACCACTTCAATAGAAACCATTTTATTGATGGATAATCATTGGTATTGGAAAACGTTTTAGAACGCTTTTATTTTTTTAATGCAGTCCAATGAAAGCCTTTAAGTGCTTTGCTCTAACTGTTTATAAATTATTTTAACAAATCATTAGCCCACTAAAATCATGGCCATACTACCTATATCGGCATTTTATTATTCGCAAAAGGAGAAGGATACCATCTTACAGCATCTAAATCCAATGTCAGAGACTGAATCTTCCATTTTTGGGACTATTGAGGTGTCTAAAATTGCAAATTTAAAAAAACAGCGTATACTTTATGATCTTCATCAAGACCCTTCAAAAATAAGGGAGTCACTTTCAGGCGAGCTAAGCACAACCTTAAAGGGTACCCGCTCAATTCAACTCTACACCAACATCACAGCAACTGAACCGCTTCCCGGTTCAACTTCGTTCCACGTCATCCAACTGATCGGCCCCCTACTCGATGAATGGAAAATTACACTTCGAAAAAACAATGTAGAGATCAGGGAACTGATAGGCGATAAGATATATAAAGTCAAAACTGAAAATCCAGAAGTATTTTCTCAAATGGACTTTGTCAAAGCTTTTAGATCCTTTGGTGCAGCTGATAAAGAAGTTGTTCTCCAAAGATCAATTTCCAGCAGCCTGGATCCTTTTGGTGACCCAGTAATAGTTGCTGGACTTTACGACATCCGTCTGGACTTAGAGGAGGATGTCTCCGAATTTATTAATCTTTTGATATCAAACGGCATTCAGGTGTTGGAACACCACCGCCTAAAAATTCGGGTACGCCTATCAAATTCAGAACAATTATTTTGGATTGGTCAACAGGAAGGCGTTTATGGTATCGAAGAATACGTAAAACCTATCTTGCACAATAATATCGCTAGGCAATTACTACACATAGATGTTAACGAAGACATGGCATATCTTTCGGACTACAGCTTTACTGGAAAAGGTGAAATTGTGGGTGTTGCCGATACCGGAATCGACAGGGAGCACCCTGACCTGAAAGACAACATCGTAAAAGCCACCGCCTGGGGAAGAAAGGACGAAACCTCCGACCCTAACGGACATGGAACCCATGTATCAGGTTCCATTGTTGGGAATGGCCTAGCCTCGGATGGTAAGATCAAGGGCATAGCACCAGAGGCATCCCTTTTTTTTCAATCCCTTCTCGACCCTGAGGGGGGTATTGGTGGCATTCCACATGACTTATATATCCTATTTGAAGAGGCCTATAATTCAGGGGTCAGAATACATAATAACAGTTGGGGAAGTGCCACTGAATCAGAGTACCGTTTCAATTCTCTGGAAGTAGATGAATTCGTTTACCAGCATAAAGATATGCTTTTAGTTATATCAGCAGGTAATGAAGGAACCAGCTTTCAACCAAGAAACAGCCATCCTGGTTTTGTAGATTGGCTGTCCTTAGGTTCTCCTGCGACTGCCAAGAATGCGCTTACGGTGGGTGCCAGTAGAAGTTCGCGAGCCAAAGGGGGCTTTTCTTCACTGACCTATGGCATGGCATGGCCCGACAAATATCCAGAAGAACCCATAAAAGGATCACCTATCTCGGGCGATGCAGAGTCACTTGCAGGGTTTAGCAGTAGAGGGCCTTGTGGCAACGAGAGCCGGATCAAACCCGATGTGGTAGCGCCTGGTACCGATATTGCTTCCACAAAATCTTCCCTTGCTCCTTCTGCAAATTTCTGGGGACCCTATCCTAAAAATCGTCATTATGCCTTTATGGGAGGTACCAGTATGGCAGCTCCAATTGTTTCGGGATTCGCTGCCCTTGTTAGGGAATATTTACGGACCACAAGAGCATATGATTCTCCTAGCGCTGCACTTATGAAAGCCATTATCATCAATAGCACGAGGGAACTGGAAGGTTCGGATGCTTTGGCCGACCACGATTTTGTTCCGAATTTCCATCAAGGTTTCGGTTGCATTGACATGTTGAATATAATAGCATCAAAACAGAAAAAAGATCTTCACTTACACTATTTGGATCCTTGGCAAGATGATGAACTAAAGTTTTCGGCAACAGGCCAACGTTTTCTATATCATATGCAGGTTGAAGAGGGTACCCCTTTGCGATTATGTCTATGTTGGACCGACCCACCTGGAAATGGAATCCAAAACAATCTGAACGTTATGCTATTGCATGTAAAAACTGGCACTAAGTGGGTAGGAAACGAGCGCCTGCCGAGAATGATTACTTCGTTCGACAGAGACAATAATGTTGAGATAATACGCATCGATGACCCCCACGGTGGGGAATACAGGGTAGCCGTTCAGGCGAATAACCTGTTAGTAGGGGGGCAGGATTATGCCTTAGTTGTCACAGGACATATTAATAATGAATTGGAACTTATAAAATAAAAAAGATGTTTACACTACGCGTAGTACAGGCAAAATTTGGGGATTGTTTATTAGTTATTTATGGGAACAAAGAAAAACCAAAGTACCTTTTGATCGACGGTGGGCCAGGGGGAGTATATCCAAATTACCTTCGCTCGGAACTTGAAAAAATAAGCCAAACCGGCGGAGAACTGGAACTGGTGGTCCTGAGCCATATTGATGGTGACCATATTGTGGGCCTCATTAATCTCATGGATGAACTTAAGGAACAGCAGGCCGACGAGTTAGCACCTATTATCAAGGTAAATGGACTATGGATGAATGTCTTCTCAAATTCGATAGATAAGAACAATCAATTGGTGCCAGCGGTACAATCACTGTTCTCAAAAGTGCAGAACATCAACTCTACAATGCCAGAGGGTGAATTGGCCTTCTTGAGTATTCCCCAAGGAAATACGCTTATGCGCAGTTCAATGATCTTAGGTATTCCCGTGAACGAGGTGGTCAATTCTAAAGTTCTATCAGCAGATACATTGCCAAGCCCCCTAACCATGGACAATATCACCCTGACTATTATTGGCCCAAACGAAGAAAACCTTAGGAAGCTGGAAGAGGAATGGAAGGAATGGATCCAAAAAAATGAAGCTAAAATTATGATGTCGGACCCCGAAATCTTAGCGAACGCCGACAAATCAGTTCCTAACTTGAGCAGTATAATGTTCTTAATGGAATCGGGCGGTAAGACCATCCTATTTACGGGGGATGGTAGAGGTGATTTTATTCTGGAAGGACTAGAAAAAAAGGGTTTAATGGATGAGGAAGGTAAAATACATGTGGACGTTTTCAAGGTGCCACATCATGGAAGCATTCGAAATGCAACGGAAGAATTTTTTAAAAAGGTCATTGCCGATAAATATATTCTGTCTGGTGATGGCAAGCATGGCAATCCAGAATTGGGTACTATGCAATGGATTGTTGAAGCCGCTAAAACACAAGACAGACATATTGAGCTGATATGTACCAATGAGACTTCAGATACGAAAAAGTTGGAAAAAGAATTTCCTCCCAATGAGTTTGGGTATCAACTTACATACCTCGCTAAAGACAGTAGTTCGATCGATATAGTTTTGATTTAATTCCCAAGCGTTTTTATTAAATTAGGCGTAAAGTTAATGATGGCACTTCGTCATTATTTTTAATCAATGTGCAGAAAATATTGACTTAACGCCCCTGTATGGCAACAACCATAGTTAATGCGGCTTGATGTCCGAACGTAATACGTGAAATATCCTTGCTGCCTGATGAATAGGTGACCGCATAAGGTTGTCCATAATTGTAGGCAACACCCTGTTTAGTATTTGAACCGATACGAGTACCATTTGATCTATAGGCGGTTAACTCATAATTCGTTGCTGCCCCATAGAAAAGGACCGTAATTTGTTTTACCGATGATGTAAACTCGAACTCCAGGACAACTCCATTGCAACTGTTAAGTTTTGTTGGCGCTGCTGTACTCAAAAAGCTGACAGGGGCGTTGTAAGTTCCTTTGGCAAGAATTGCCGGCTCTGCTGCACGGCAGTAGGTACCCTGAGGTTTGGTCCTTACATACTTAATTCCTTCTTGCGAAAAGTGTTGTTCATTTATGATTCTTGTAGCACCAAGGTTTCTGAAATCAAGATTTACCCCAGAAAATACAGGGCTTTCACATATTAAATTGAATTCGGCCCTATTGGAATACATTTCTTTGGGAGATAATACTTCTAATTGCTGCCATTGATTTTTATGTGTTTTACCAGGCTCTCCGAAATTCCGGACAAAGTCCACACGATGTTTTCCTTTTTCACTTACTTCTAAGGTTTCAGGATCTGACTTTGACCCATCGCTTCCCACCCAGCGGTATGATAGTTTTCCAGGGCCATTGGTTTGGATAATCCCTTCAAATCCCAATTCATCAGGGCAATTTTGAGATGTTATTTTTGTTTTATTAGCCCTTGCACTTACTCCTTCTACGGTAAATTTATCCAATTTATCCGGAACCGGTTTAGGGGTATTGCACTTTCTCAATAGAAAAAAAGCTACAATTATTAGGGCCACTATCGCCAAAATATAAGGTATGTATTTTTTCCAAACCGGTTTTGGCGGAATCGGATCTGGATCAGGAGTAGGTTTTGGTTTAATTTCTGGCTTTGGAAAAAGCTTTTCAAAATTGTTCGCGATCCCTTGCCAAACACTGTCCATATCTTCAATTGATCTTATAGGTTCCAAACTTGTAGGAAAAGCAATAAAACCCGTCTCATACGGTATATTATCAATGAGTATCTCTGCAACCTTAAGGTCCGATTGCTTTTTTACATCGGTCAACCAACTTTCTATGGATGCCTTGCTATCCAAAATATCATTGGTTAACATTACCGTCACCATATCCTCACTACCCAAATCCTTGAAAGTGTTCTCATCGACGGAGTTACTGTCAAGTGTTGTGTAGCTTGCAATTCGTTCTTCCTTCTTTAAATTGTCCAGAATTTTTATAAAATGCCCTAAATGCTGCTCCGAATCAGAGGCATGAACAACTAGAATGGTCTTGGGGTTTTCCATAATATTAAGCTTATTGTTTTACCCAACGATTTAAATTCGCTGGGAGTTGGATTTAAAGTTGACTTTTACATGCAAGAGAATCACTAGAATAATGTCATTTATTACAAAACACAATTTCAAAAAAAAATGCAACATTGTTATTTTTTCATAGCCTGTATAAAAAGCTAACAGTAAATGTCCATCACGAAATGATCCAACATATTGGCCCTAAAAAAATTGGCATTTAGAGGGACACATTTAAACTAGGCATAAGACCAATAAGGTATTAAAAACCGGAGTAGCTGTTGGTAAAAATGTATAAATGGCATCCTTAATTGTATGAATTACCCTTCACCAACCCATTAATATTAAATCGAGTTGATTACATAATGCATTTCAATTCCTGTGAATAATGATCAATTATTAATACCTGGCACAATAAACTTCTTAGTCATTACTTTATCGTATACTGTCTTGTTGTAAATTTTATGGTCTATTAAAACCCCAAACTTGTTGCTTCTGACACTAACAGGCGCAAAGGTCTGAACCATCCCTGTTTCACCCACTACTTGTAGTGTAACTACATAGGTGCCATATTCCTTAAAGGTATGCTGGGGTTCAAAAGTTGCTACAGGTAGCGATCCATCCCCGAAATCCCATTTGTAGGAAGTGGCATTTTTGGAGTTATTATTGAATTTCCAAACTTGAGGTTTCCCGTACCCGTTCGTAACCTTGGAAGGTGTAAAACTGGCGAAGGTTGTATTATCGGGAATTACGGATACCACTTGGGTGGTATCTGACTTAATTCCATCAGCATTTGTTGCAGATAAGGTGACCTTAAAATCCCCATTGGCAGTATACATTACAGGGCCTGGATTTTCCTTGTCAGAAGAATTCGGCGTGGCCCCCTCAAAAGTCCAAGTAAAACTGGTAGCATTCAATGAAGTATTCTTAAATTGAGGATCACAAGGCGCTTGGCACCCCTTATTTACTACTTCGAAGCTTGCAAAAGGAGGTCCTTTCACCATTAATTTTTTTATTGCCAAATGCTCCTTACCGCCATTGCTGGCAATTAATTTCATGTCATAATCGCCAGGACTTAAATATACATGCTCCGGTTCAGGGTTGTCTGAAATGATGGTGTCCTTAAGGTCCCACTTTAAACTTGAGGCGTTCTCGGAACGGTCATTAAGAAATACCTTGCATGGAATATAACATTCCTCGGCATTGGACACTACATCTCCTTTAATAGGGTCTAGTACACGGTAACTGAAATCGGCTTTGGGCTGCTTGCCTTGAAATAGCCAAAAAAGTAGTCCACCAAAGACTATAATGCCAACCATATATGGAATATACTTTTTCCATGAAGGTGGTGGATCTATTATTTTTCTAACTGGAAATATCTCCCTTAATGCCATGCCGATCCCATTCCAGACTGCATCCATATCCTCACTTTCCCGAATGGGTTCTAAGGTTGTAGGCAAAGCAATGAAATCTTCATGATACGGAATGTTATCTATGATAACCTCTACCATTTTATATTTTGGCTTCTCTAGTTTAATAGAGATCAGTGCCTGTTCTATTTCTGCCTGCTGACCAATCAACCCATTTGTAAGTAAGGTGACAACCATATCATCCGCTGCTAAAGAGTCGAATGTCTCAGCAGTAACAGTAACATGATCAATAGTATTATAACTATCAATACGTTTTTCACTTTGAAGATCTTTCAGAATTTTAGTCAAATGCCCTAAATGTTGTCCAGCATCGCCAGCATGGACTACGTGAACGGATATAGAATCAGCCATATTATTTATTTTATATTTGGAGAACTGAGGTCTTAAAACCGCAAAACTCACCAAAAAAAGGGGGATAAAAATGTAGGTGAGGTACTACTAAGATAGTAAAAAAAAGCTGAGAAAAGTGAGGTAGAAGTCATTAATTTATTACAATTATCCTTTTTGACAATTACAATTTTACGTACATTAGTATATTCCCCATTTCGTAATCGCCACTTGCCGATCTAAATATTATGAGACCACAATTATTTGCTCTGTTAGTAGGTATCAATGCCTATAAAAATCCCATTACCCCGCTTAATGGTTGTATCAATGATGTGCAAAAAATGGTGTCTGTTTTACAGGAACAAAATGATTATTTCGATGTACATATAAAAACCCTTACCGATCAACAAGCGCTTAAAGATTCTATAATTACTGAATTCAGAAACCATCTTGGGATGGCCAAAGAAAATGATACCGCTATTTTTTATTATTCAGGACATGGCACACAGGAAGAAGCCAATCCCATATTTTGGTCGGGCGAACCCGACAAAAAACTTGAATGTTTGGTTTGTTATGATGGAGTGACAATAATAAATGGAAAACCAAAAATGAACTTGCTGGCCGATAAAGAATTACGTTTTCTAATAGGGGAATTGGCCGAAACAAATGTGCATATCGTAACTATTTTCGACTGTTGCCATTCGGGCACCAACACCAGAAATGGATTATTTTCGGTAGGTGTAGAAGTACTTGAGCGAAAAGTAATTCACAGGGAACGTTTGAGCATGGCTTTTCCAGAACGGGCTTGGAGTGATTTTATATTTGGTGAATCTATCTCACAAACAGCAGCCCTTGATGGAGGAATATCAACTTTATTAAGAGAAGGAAGCCATGTACAAATGGCCGCCTGTCAAAATGACGAATCGGCGTATGAGGTGGCAGGTGAAGGGGTGTTCACAAAAAATCTAGTGGAAATTCTAGGACGTTGTAATTCTAATATCTCGTATCACCGATTACAAAGTTCCATTCAAAGTTACCTTAGACATCAGTTTAAACAAACGCCAAAAATTTATGTTACCGGAGACCATAATCAATTATTTTCAGGTTTTTTAAGCAAGGATACAGTTGAAAGTGAACTCTATGGCAATGTTACTTTTCATATTGATCTGGGATGGGTTCTGGACATGGGCTCGTTACAAGGCATGATGTTAAAAAAGGAATTGCTATTGGAAGAACAAGATTCAAAGACCGAATACAAGGCTCAAATTATCAGTGTTGCTGTTACTTATTCACAAATAATTTTTCTGAATGAAGCAAATGGATCACTGGAAACCACTAAAATATTCAAAGCGAAAATCGATGGGATTATAGGGTGTAATCTACACATATTCGTTGCCCCTGAAATATTGAACATTTCTAATGCCAATAGTCTGATTCGGGCCTTACAAGAATCTAGTAAGTTACATCAAATAGAAAATAAATCGGAAGCGGATTATTGCTTAATTCAGCAAAATGACGCACTATTACTAACGGCCCCAGAGCGAATAGATATTCCGATTGTTCCAAAAATACTGTTGAAAGATTTGGTATCGGAAGGGTCTATTCGCATGATTCACTATTTGGAACATATTTCAAAATTCGAGTTAGTAAAATATTTGACAAACGCAGGGTCCTTCATGCTTCGTCCTGACACGGTGTCCATTCAAATTTTTATTGAAGACACTCCTGTTGCCATTAACAATGATGAAGTAGTATTGAATTATCAAAAAATAGGAGACGAATGGGGTGGAGCAATACGGGTTAAGATTAAGAATACGTCCCCTAAAAAACTTTATGCTGCATTATGTTACCTCTCTTTTAATTACGGTGTTTTTACCAGAATTCTGCCAACAGGGGTAGTAGGTTTAGAGCCCGGGGCCGAAGCCTGGGCTTTGGACGGGGCCCCTATCGATTTTAAGTTAGAACAGGAAATTACTACATTAGGATATTCGGAGAGTACTTCTTATCTGAAGTTGTTGATCAGTACTGAAGATTTTACCCAACAACTATTTACCTTAACCTTAGATGATTTACCTGGTCCTTTACAAGAAGACATAACCTCAAGGGGATTAACCATTCCAAAGGAATCGGAAGTGGTACATGATTGGACCTCTAGATTAATTACCATACGAATGCCCAACCCTGAACTTTAATCTAAGGTGCCTTTAAGTTCAGGATGTTTAGAATCTTTCTAACATTTAGGTCATTTTTAGCCTTTGGATAATTTTTGAAATAGTTTCTGCAGGCCTCTACTTTTGTACTTCTTGATTTACTATCATTAGCAATCAGTATTTTTAAATTATTAAAGGCCATCTCGTCCAATTTTGACATTTCATCAGCCGCTTCCTTAAAAAAATCACTCAATGGATATGTTTCTGTAAATTCTAGGTAGTCCATATAAGTGGGGTTGTTCCGAAGCTTTAGCCATGCAATAAGATCAGGGGTTGGACCTATTCCTCGTTCCTCCCAATCTTTGATTGCCCTACTAGCCTCAGTAACATATTTGCCGTTTGGAAACAACTCCAGGTATTTTTGGTAGTTTTCACGACTGCGATTTTCTATTACATATTTCCAGAAACTGTCCTCTTTTAATTTAAGGTGAAAAACAAAATCACCCCCCTGATCATCGGAGTTAAACAGAACACCATTTGTTGGTGTTTGCTTCGCTTGATTTTCTACATATTCTACCACATCAACAATTAATCTTGAGGCGCGTAGATGGAGGTCTGTATTTTTCTCAAGGGTGACCAGTATACCTTTGGCAAAAGGGCTATTGCCCCCAACAGGACCGTCGCTCACCACCTCCGCCCTTCCAGAGGTCAATATTTTACGTGATTTATAACGCTCAGATCTGTGAGCACTTTTCAATTGGGTTACCATCGTTCCTGAAAAACAGGCATCAATGATTAAAAATGTGTGTAGGGAATTGATGCCCTTCAGCCTATTCGCTATAATAGAGGTGTCGAGATATTGATGTTCATTGTCATTTCCTAACTGTGCATTTACTGGAATCCAATAGCCAGACTTTGTTTCCTCATCATAATGGCCATGCCCAGAAAAATACACGATTAAATTATCCTCAGGGGTAATAATCTTATAAAGATCTTTAAACTTTCTGAGAATGTTCTGTTCCGTCGCCTGCTCGTCTTTTAGAACAATCAAATTCTCCTTTTTAAATTGATAGCGTTCAAAAAGCACCTGCGTAAAGTCATCAATGTCCTTCACGGCGCAATTCAGTGGTGGCCAATGGGAATACTTATCTATTCCGATTACAAATAGATAATTTTTTCCTTTAAAACCCCATTTGGTCTCAGTAGCTGAAAAGTCCAATCCTTTGGTAGGTACCGTTTCGCTCATAATAAAATAAAGCTTATAGAAGTTAAGTTAAAGCATTTTACCTTCTTTGCCAAATTCCTTACGGACTGCATCAATGAAGTCTTTCTCCGTTACTTCCTTACTGCCGTTGGCCAAATGCTCCAAACAGATCTGCTGCACTACGTTTACCACATTCGCCCCTGTCAGTTCATATTTTTCAGCAATACTGCCTAAATCTACATGATTGGCTATTTTAACTTTGTCGGGGAGGGTTTGTTTCCATAATTGAAACCGTTCTTCCTTTTGTGGCAAGGGGAAATAGATAATCGATTGAAACCGTCTCAAGAAGGCTTCATCTATATTATTTTTAAAGTTGGAAGCCAGGATGACCAGTCCGTTATATTCTTCGACACGCTGAAGTAGGTAGGAGACTTCTTGATTGGCATATTTGTCGTGTGCATCGCGCACATTGGTACGCTTTCCAAAAAGGGCATCGGCTTCATCAAAGAACAAGATCCAATCTTTATTTTCGGCCTGGGCGAATAGGCTGGCCAAGTTCTTTTCGGTCTCTCCAATGAATTTAGAGACCACCATGGAGAGGTCTATTTTATACACGTCTTTTCCGGTGTATTTACCAAGCAAGGTCGATGCCAGGGTTTTACCAGTACCGGGCGGGCCGTAAAAGAGTACCCTATAACCGGGTTTTACCCTTCCTTTTAAGCCCCATTCATGAAGCACCGTATCGCCATGTTGTATCCAGTTTTCCAAATCTTTAATCTGTTTTTTGGTGGCGGAACTCAAAACCAGATCTTCCCAAAGCAAATCGGTTTCTATACGCTGGGCAGGGAAGTTGAGACCAAATTTTGGTTTAGATACCTTTCCCAAAGTTAGCAGGTCGAGATATTCTGGAGACATGATGATCTTACCACTCATTTTGGGCTCACCAGAAGGTGGATCTTCTAACCAGAGAATTCTTTTTTTGGCAAAAAAATGATCCTCACTGAACAGTTCCTGAATTTCGAAGCGCTTTTCCAAATCATGGCCGGCAAGGATAAAGAGTGCTGTTTCCCCGGTGGGCAGGAAGCCCCTGAACTGCTTGCCCCGAACTCCGCCCAACTGGGGAAAGTCACCTGCATTTGGTAGTGCTTTTTGAATAACATCATCAAAAAAGCTAGGTTTTATATGAGGGGCCAATGCCATAAGAAGCAGCACATATGCTGCCTTTCCACAGGTTGGAAATCCCAATTTGGTGATCAATCGCTCATTTATTTCCATATGGGGTTCTTCCTCAACCGTAGCGTGATCGGCAAAGTTTTGGATTCTATATTTCAATAGGTTGCCCAATTGTTCTAATTGCCCATTCAAGTCAGGTCTGTTCATTGTGGAGGTGTTCTGATTCATACTGTTTTTTTCAAGTATTCATTTAATGTGATTCTCCGACTTGAGTTTGTGAAATCCATGAAGGGAGGGCATTTCTGTCTCTAGTAATATTCACAATAATGGTTCGTATTTGATCACCACTAAATTGAAGTATTGCTCTTTGGGTATTGGCCCTATTCATCACAGTGTGTGCTCTATGCTCAAGACCCAATGCATGGCCCATCTCATGCGTTATCTCATTGCCGAATCTGATTTCACCTTGTTCACGCTGTCTTCTGTTTCTTCTACCTCGCAGCAATGCATCGGTTGCTGGGCCACCCTTTAAAATAATACGGTTGGTATCGCCATCATGTTCGAACAATCCATCGATGGGTATTCCCTCAAAAATGGAATTGGGAAGAATGGAGACTCCAAGTGCCTGCCCGCCATAAACCTCTGTAGAAATCGTATCAAACGAAATCCAGTTGATATTAAAATTCACAAAGACCCTAGTCATTTCACCATTTTCATTAGTAATATTCTTCCATCCTCCGCCATGGCGGTTTAAGGCCTGTTCTATCATACTTTTTACCTGACTGGAATCCAAACCTTCTACCAAATTGATTTCAAGGGCTGCCCTAATGTTAAAGTCAATGGTATAGGAACGGGCCTCGCCCTCTTCCCTTACATGAGGTGCCGCTGCCCACGACGTATAGCCGCTGGCAAAATGCATCGGATTGATTTTTGCGGGTTCGTGATTCTTTCTTTGCTGTACTACATGTGTCAGTTCATGCGCCAAAAGGTGTTGACCCGCACTAGTTTCAGGTTGGTATTTTCCTTGGTTGAAATAGACATCATTACCATGGGCAAAAGCATGGGCACGCAATTCTTGGTTCATTTCAACGGCATTTGAATTCGTATGAATGTTAACCGCACTAAAATCAACTCCGAATGCAGTTTCCATTTTATGCTTTGCTTTTGGGGCTATTGGCCGGCCATTTCCACCACTTAGTTTGATGCGGTGCGATAGATTTTTACTTGCCTGTAGCTTCCCTTGGGATTTTGCCTGAACGGCTGGTTCTTCCTCGTCTGTTTGCATTTGAACCTCTTCCTCTTCTACTTTCATTTGTACCTCCTCTTCTTCTGATTTGGTCTGAACCTCTTCTTCCCCAGCCTGCATTTGCACTTCTTCCTCTTCGGCTTGCATTTGAACCTCTTCTTCCTCGGCCTGCATTTGTACTTCTTCCTGTTCCGCACCTTGGGTTTGTACCACGGGTTCTTCTTCTACTTGTCGTTGAACTTTAGCTTGTACGTCCTCTTCTGCTGCTGCCCGCTGAATTCCGGAAATTTCTTTACGTTGTATGGCTGCTGATTTCGGCGCATTGTTCATTACGGCATCGGCCATGGCGTCGGCTTCCACCTCATATTTATCCCCGGGTTGCCCCACGGTTAGTCCTTCACTGCCTTTTGTTTGAAAGAAGGGTTGTTTTTCTTCCTTAGTTTGTACAGCGGCATTACCTTCTTTAAAGAAGGGTTGTTCTTTTTTTGCGATACCTTTTTTACGGCGGTAGTATCTTCTTCTCATAATCAATGAATTTAAAGTTTTTATAAGTCTCCTATGGACTCTACTATAAACCACTTCCCTTTAAGATCTTTTGGTTTCCCCAATCTGACCTTCCCTTTTTCATCTGTGTAACTCACCACTTGATGGTAGACTTTGGTTCCAAAATTTTGATTCATCTCGCGATATAGTGGCCATAAGTTAGGAATGCTATCTTTTCCTCCAAAACCTAAATCAAGAATGTGGTCCATATCATAGGCGCCCATTTCATAATTATAGTTTGCTACGAGCAAAGTATTCCGAAATCTATTTTTTACGCTATCCTTTCTGTTTCTGGTACTTCGTTGAATTTTGGCCTTTGGTTTCATGATATTGGAATTATCCACACCTATTTCTATATATCTTATTTCCTGTCCCTCTTTTATTTCCGTTTTCTCTTCAGCGAATTTTTTGGTCATCGTTGGAGGTATTTCCAGCTTAGTCTTGCCATTGACAGGAGAGACCTCGATTGGATCAGGCGGTTTCATTCCACTCATCGTCCAATTCCTATCTTTTGGAATTAAGTCCCTAATGGCATTGATCATGCCACGTTTTGTCCATCTAATAGGAATAGGATTATCATAAGATCCTGTGGGAAGTTCCTGGGAATCCATTATTTCTGATAACGGATTGGATAAATCATTCATGTGTTTTTTGATTTCCCTGTTTTTCTTCCTATAAAATGTGCTAAGCTCGGCATCCGATAAATTCTTTGCAGGTCGATTATAAGTTATCTTATGAAGATTGGAAGCAATTTCAATAGCCAACTTCTTACTTTGAACTTTCTTACTATCGCCTAAATCAATGTCCAGATTCTTGATAAATGCTGAAAATGACGTAGGAGTGCTGGCAACATAAAGTTCAGTATTTTCGTTGTTTTTTTTGAAATATATCTTATGATCTTCTCCGCTTTTTGTTTTAAACTCTTTTCTAATATCCCACCATTCCAAAAACTTATTTTTAACACGGCCTAGGGCATCCGTTCCTCCAACTAGAATTTTCTCTACCAATTTCTTGATACCACCCACAATCTTTGTTCGAAGATTTTGAATGGCATTTTTGATGCCATCCAAAAAATTAATCTTCATCAATCTGGCCAATAATTCAATTAATAGATAGAGCCCCTTCTTTAAGGCTTGATTAATATTCATAGCCGCGGTTGAAATATCCCCTTTTACAATTTGAAGTACCGATTGCCCAACAGTAGTGAAAAGTTCTTTTAAGTCGCTCATTTTACTTCTGACAAATTGAATTATTCCATATATTTTTTTGACAACTTTTACTAAGCCACCACCGGGTATAAACATTTGAAGTAAATCCGAAATCGCCGACTTAACCAAGTCTTTTAGTATCCAATTTTTGAGTTTATCGACTAAAGAGCTTTTAAGATCTCCCACATACGTTACGAGCTGATCGACCAATCCGGTTATTCCGTGTTTCATAAACGTTTTAATAACACCCCAGACTTTTTCAACCTTGGCCACATTTTCAGGTCCAACGACCTCTGACACCATATTTTTAAGATGCTCCCGGGTAATCTGCAATGATTGAAGGGCTAATTTTAAGATGGACTTGACACTGAAATCCTTTGGAATATCTACACTTCCAACGCCAATTTTTTCAAGGACCCAATCGAGCAATTTGGGGCCTAAATTATTCGGTAGTTCGCCGACAAATTGTTTGAACCCCAGTTTTACCGATCCAATAAGGTTTCCTAGAAACTTTTTAGGTCCTGCAATGATATCCGCTATTGCATCACCGGCTTTATTCAAGAAGGCCATAATCTCAGTTTTGGGAACTCCGGCAACGGTTAGGGCCTTTTCAAAAGCTTCTTCGAGAAATACAGCAGAATAACTCACCTCTCGAATGCCATCGTCTCCGACAAACATAGCAGAATGAAATTCTCTTATTTGTCGCACTTCATTTGCACGTTTGAAATGATTAAAAATGAGATCATAGGAGCTAGTGACTTGATCAAAATATCCAATTTTCCTAATATCACCCCTTAGGTAAACAAATATTTTATCTACATACTGCCCTCCGCCACTATACCTGTCCGGGTATTCGGTGAAATTTCGCTCTGCATATTTCTTAAGCATTTTAATAAAATTGTCTTCCATTCCGATACGAATGTTCATAGACATCAATGGTTTTTCAATTTCCAATTCTTGTTCTATGGTCTTTTTTTTTCTGGCAAAATCTGCGGGACTTGAAACGCCCATTGCCTCAAGGATTGGAAACGGATTTCTTGCAGCACCTTTAAAGATAAGTGAGGAGCTAAATCCGTTTATCGCCCAACCCGTTGCTTCGGTGTTAACCTTTGGTATTCTAATTCTAGTATAGGCCGGTATTTCTTGAACTGCTGTCTTCCCGTTGTGACTGGAGAAAGAATCCAGCATGGGCTGGGGGTTCTTATAAATAGCATGCGTCAATTGTGCCATGGTGACCGGCTCTGCTGCATAAATGGCCCTGGAACGATTTTTACCATTGTCATTTTCCATGACCCAAAAAGACTTGGGTTTTGTAAATACCTTGGGGCCTTCCGTTGTATGCACATCATTGCTTGAATCATGGGTCTCAATAACTGCTTGTCTTTGCACAACATTGGTAGCATTAAAAAACGGGAGTGGTTTTGCCTTAACCGCTGAATGTACTGCAGTAGGTGAGCCTGGCTTCGGAAAAAATGCAGGTTTTGCACCATTTCCTGAGCTCGCACTTGCTTGTATGTTTTCTGCGGTTTTCATTTCGTTTATTATTTAGGAATTTCCTACTTAGGTACAATTCCAAAATCGCTTAACATTTCTGAATTAGCAACAACTTTTATACTACTTACTTTTCAATGAACAGCTCATTTTCTACATCTTTTTATTTTTACAATGTTCTTATTTCCTAAAGGCTTCTTTGCATTTAGATCCAAAATAGAATTCTATGGTTTACTAATACAAGTATAATTGCAGAAACAATTCTAGAAATGTTGAAATCTATCAACTATGAAATATCTGTTTCTCAAATTTTCATCAAATAAATTGGTAGTAACAAGATTACCGTTATCATCCAAATAATCAACGGATTGATCTGCAAAACGCAAGCTACTTTGATTAATAGCACTATTTAATGGCCATAAATTCATGAAATCATCTGGGCCTCCAAACTGCAAATCCTGAACATGGTCCGCGTCCCATCCACTTCCAGCATAACCATGCTCTATCAATACTCCTCGAAAAGCCCTTTGATATCGTCCTGCAAAAACATTTCTATAAGATCCTGATTTAGTTAGCACGGATCCTTCTCTAACCAAATACCTAGAATTTAAACCGAGTTCCACATAATATTTGGGAAATCCCCCCGGTAATTCTCCTGTAGAATATAACCCATCTAAAACTGTTGATAGTGTGCCTCCTCTTCTGCCCCGGAGTTTATTTTCATCTAAAATAAACTGCTGAACCCCACCTTGAAAGCTGAAAGTTTGAATGTTGCCAAGCCCATCTTCCAGAGTAACAGTAGGCGGATAGTCAGAACTTGTATCTTTATACCAAGCTATCGGAATTGCATCAGTCCTAGACCTACCAGTAGGTAACATTCCGCTGGAAATTCTTATACGACTTAGCATCGCTGCCAGTTTGTCTATGTTAGCATCTACCTCATCCCTAACCGATTGATCTTCACGGGTATTACTTTGATGTAATTGCCAATTAATATGTTCAGCTAATCTCTTTGCAGAGATTACTTGTGGATCTTGCTGATTTACAATAGCACTATTCAAAAATGTAGTTGCTTCTTGTATGGGTGTGGGATTAATAATAAGGACTGACTGGCCTCCTTTTTCTAAAACTCTTAGAGTATGAGTTTCCCCAGAAGCATTAGTAAACGTTTCACGCCAATCGCCATGACTAGGAGTGTTTCCATCAGCTACTGCTGGGTCCGACTCAGATGTATTGTTGCCTCCAGTAATCATATTAACAAGGCCCTCTCCAGCGCTAACAGCTTTATCTACCAACCAATCCAATGCCTCATCGATCATTTCACGTACATTGGTTATCATCTCCCCGATTCTTCTACCGATACTACCCAAGCCCACTTGATTCGCTAGAAAACCTATTGCAATGGGCATCGCTTGTGAAAGCGCACCTTCTAAAAACTGAGCTGCACTATTAACGCTTCCTCTGGCAATTTCGGCTACCCCAGCTACAAAAGAGTTGACAATCTCAAGCATTTCCCTGAGGTACTCAATAAATGATTGCACCGCATTGTAAAAAGCCACACACCCATTAATTACTGCCATGATACCCGTAGGGTCTAGCATAGAAAGAAGCCTTACAGTAACCTGGGCTATAATTGTAGTCATGATCCATTGTTTAATACTGCCCAATACGGTATCCCAAAGTGTGGATAATTTTTCTTGTATTTTCTCCCAAATGGCTACCGGTCCCCGTTGCATTACATCACTAACAAAACTCCATACCCCCATAGCGGTATCTGCCATACCTCGAAGACGCTCCATCCGTTCTGGTCCAATACGAGCAGCTACCTTTTCCATAATTCGATCGGTGGTTACTCCTAATATCTGAAATACCAACCCAAGAATCGATTGAAAGCTAAAATCTGCTGGTGGGGTTATGCCTGCTTCACCTAACTGACCAAACAACCAACTCGTAATCCCGTTCAATAAGTGGGCTCCTATATTGGAAAAGAAGAGGGAGAACCCTTCTTTGATGGCACGGAGAATATTTTTTAAGAAACCAATAGGGTCTCTTTTAATATCTTCAAAAGCTGACTGAGCATTGGCAATAATATTTCGAATGAGATCGATAGGGAAATTCATGAGCTCCAATATGATCTCGATCACTTTCATGACCAGCCTTTTTACGAAACGTATCAAGCGGCCTAAAGGCTCTCCAAAGCGCGTAATCACCTGCACAAATGCCGGTTCGGGATTCATTAAATTTTCAATTGTAAACATATCCCATATCTCCAAGAACATATTTTTGATATACTCCCAGGTAAGGCCAAGGGCTTCTACCTCAGCATCTAACCAATCGGTAAGGCGACCTATAGCACCTGATTCTTTCATTTGCTGAAATTGGGTTTCCCCGCCTGGAATTAAACCCATAAAACCACGAATCAAATTCTCTGTAGTTCTTGGGACATGTTCTTCGGTAAAAGGATCTTTTTCTAGTATTACCGTGAGCAAATGGTAGCCCGGAACTACGTTTGCTGCTTCTTTTAAAAGTCCGAGTAAGTACTTTTTAATCAACTCAAAAACCTTGGAAACCACATTTGATCCAAAGGTGTATACCTTAATTGCAAAGGGGGCGAATATGCCTACCGTTCTCTCCAATGCTGCCTGAGGCTCTAATAGATCATTTGGAGAAAATGCTTCCCAGGCGGTCACAAATGCATTGGTAATATCTTCCAAACTAAAATCAAGGATGGCGAGTTGTTCGTCAATCCACGTTGCAGTTTCCTCTAACTGCCCCGTTTCCTTCATTTTTTCCAACTCCTGTTCCGCACCTACCATCAATAGGAATTCTTCAATAATATCGGCGGTCGTAGCCTCAACTGCCGTATCAGTTAGCGGATCAAAATGAATTATTTTCGTCAATAGAGTATAGCCAGGAATTGCAGCTGCCAAGCTTTTAATGGTGTTTATCAACACCTCTTTGATCATTGTAAATACCTTATCCCCAACCCGGAAAGCAAATTCCCGTACCCGATTATATAAGCTGCTGAACTTACGCGTAAGTACCCCAACATTATAATCAAACGGATCCATACGTACAAAGTCCATCGCCTCCCAAGCCTCTTCGAATGTCCGAACAACACTCTCGGAAGTAAGGTCTAGTTCGCCAATAAGGTCCATGGTCCAGTTATAAGCATCAATAATAATGTTATGTTCTTGTAGCTTGTTGAAAATTAGCGTTCCCAACGGAACCAATCCCATAAGACCATCCAAAACATTTATAGCATTTCGTTCCACGGCTTGCCCCAATAGCGGGTTATAGCCCATAAGTACCGTAAACAATGTCCAACCGGGAATATAGCGTGCATATTCATTCAAACTAGAAAGGTCAAAATCGAATAGGCGTTGAATACGAGGCGTAGTGGTTGAGATCTGTTCTTTCTTTTGGATTGCCGCCCCCTGTTGTATGGTATGTGTAAGTTCATGTGCCAGCAAGTGTTGTCCGTCACTACTGTTTGTATCATATTTGCCTGTATTAAAGTACACGTCGCTCCCATGAGTAAAGGCCTGGGCATTAAGTGACTGACTCATTGCAATTGCGTTGCTATCGGTGTGTACCTTAACATTACTGAAATCTGCTCCAAAGGAGCTTTCCATTTGGTTTCTTGTGGGTTCAGAGAGTGAAGATCCCGATCCTTTTGAACTGCTTAATTGTGATTCTATAACGGTTCCTGCTGAAGCATTTCCCCCTTTTCGCTGAATAAGGACGGATGATTTGGTTTGCACATCATCTTCACAGGAGCTACATTTTAGTTGTACTTTTTCTTCACCTGTAGCTTCTTCTTCCTTGGTCTGTACCTCTTCTTCTTGGCTTATTTCACTTTTTGAAATAGTAGGTGCCGTGTTGGGGTTCATTGAAATTACGGGCGATGTATTAATCACCTTGCTTTCAGAATCATGAATCCCTAAAACCGGAGCATCAGCAATAAATGCATTAGTTTGAATTGCTTCGGTAGCTTCTACCCCGTATTCATTTTCCTTGGTCTGCACATCTTCCTCACAGCTATCACATTTTGTCTGTAAGGCAGTATTTCCTTGAAAACTTTGAAAGAAAGGAATCTGAGCGTCAACACTAGGTTGCTGCAATCGCTGCACAACTTTATCGGCCATGGCATCCGCCTCTACTTCATATTTATCACCGGGTTGGCCTACAGTTAGTTTGGTTTGTAAATTCTGAAAAAAGGACTGCTCCGCCGGTTTCTTAAAAAAAGACCTTCGCGGAGTTGCGGACTCTGAATTTACTATGTTCCTTACAGTAGATTTCATCTCAAGAGATTCAACTTTAAAATTGGGAGCTCGCTAAACTGATGAATAGACCTAAACTCCTAAATATTTCTTTGTTTCCGATATTTATTGTTCACAATTCTTATAATCCTATTTTTAATTTATTATAAAGGCCAGTTTAACTCGTTAGGAGCTCCATCCCAATGGGCTCTTCTCAATTCTGTATTAAAAGCTGTTTTTTCAATTGCGGTCCAGCTAGCAGAAACCAAATTGAATATATCCTGAACATGGGCATTTACTTCAGAGCAATCACATTCGCAGCGCATAGCTTTAAGTGTTCCTGCCAAACTTTCATCAGGATTCGTTATGGCATTATCAAACCAATCTGCTAACCGGACAAGTGCACGGGACCTAGCCGGCCCACTCGCAGGAACTGCCCTGAAAACCGTCGGAAATTCACTCATGATTGCGTTTAATTCACTCAACTCACCAAAAATTCTTGATCTTGGACAAGTTCCGGAAACGCCAGATGGTTCTGGCCGACCCGAGGTATCAAATACCACATGCTGTGCTTCATGAATTAAAGTCTGTATTGTTTGAATTCTCCAATCTTCCCTTGGCAACCCTCCAATTAATGGATTGGAGGTACTATTGAATTGGAATGCCTGCCTATTTAAGTCTCCATGTACTAGAACACAAGGCTTAGTTGCGCCTGATATTGTTAAAGGATCACATCCAATTGGAAGTGCATCAGCTGCCCAATCGGCACAATCTGTAACCATGGCGCCCGTACCCCTAGACATGTCGGCATCAATAAAAACGCCATGGATTCTCGCACGCAAGACCGGATCCGCACTGCTCAAAATACGCTCTAACTGCCTTGCCCTCCCTGCATGTCCGGTAGAGGTAGAACGCGGACAAGTCATTCTTTGGCGTCGCCCTCTCGGCCCAACTTCTCTTGACTCCTCACCCGCTCCAAAATCTCCGGCCGAACCTGGGATATGGCTGGGGCATGAGGAGGCGGGCAAACAAGCTCTACTAATTAAACTATTCTGCTGCACCACATGTGTCAATTCATGGACCAATAAATGCCTACCAGAAGTTGTATCAGGGTTATATTTTCCTTGGTTAAAATACACATCGCTGCCATGGGTAAATGCCTGTGCATTTAAATTTTGGTTCATTTGAATAGCTTTGCTACCCGTGTGTATTCTTACATCACTAAAATCCGCTCCAAAAGAAGATTCCATAGAACTTCTAGTATCAGCAGACATGCTACGCCCACCGCCTTGTGAACTTTTCAATTGTTGCTCTAAACCAGAAGCTGAATCAACTGATCCTCTTTTGGCCTGAATCGCATATGGCAATTGTAATTTTGTTTGAACAGGATCTTCATCTAACTCCTGTCCTTTGCGCTGCACTTCTTCCGATTCACATGCTTCACATTTGGTTTGAACATTTGTATTTCCATTTGCACTGCTGAAAAAGGGTGCTTTGCTATTTTCCTTACGCTGCATCTTATTAACGACCTTATCGGCCATGGCATCAGCTTCAACTTCATACTTATCTCCAGGCTGGCCAATCGCAAGTTTCGCTTGAATTTTAGAAAAGAAGGCAGGGTTGGCCTCCTTTCTTGATAAGAAAGAAGAGCTAATCCTACCAGTATCTGGCTTTAATATATGCATACTGCTTCTCATAATTACACCCAATATACCCTCAGCATTTTTTTAAGCCAAGGGAGTTTAATTATCGATAATCCATAGGGGAGTCGATCCAGCAAGATATCCGTGCCTTTCTGCTCAACGGTAAGCTTCCAATCATCTTCCTGTGGTTCCAATTTTCCTTCCCGATAAAAAAAAGTTTCGCGAAGTCCGCTTATGGAGGTGTTCTTTAACACGCTCCAATGACGTATTAGCCCAGTGAGCATTATGTTTACCTCCTTCAGTTCATGTTTTGTAAGTTTAATGGACTTCTTCACCGGCATCCGAAAAGGCCAACCGCATAAGAACTTTGCAAATACCAATTGGTGTTCCTCACAAAAGGGATCTCCTGTTGCAATAAAACCTAGGACCATAATAGCCCGTTCTTGCAGGTCTTTGGATAAAAAGTCTTTATTTCTTACGTAATTCAATTTTTCAAACAAACGATTCAGATAGGGCCATACCAGCACAATACCACTGTCGTGAATGTAATAGGGGTCTGTTGCAGTTGAATTTATATCGTTACCAGTATTCCACTGCTCTTTCCCTTCAACTCCTAACGCATCCAAGGTCTCTTCTACTTCCCTATAGAATTCATTAGGAACCATTAAATCATCCTTCACATTATCATCAGGAGTTATGTGGCTCTTATTAGATTTGGGCACCATTGTATCATCCGGATTTGATTCATCTTCTTTACCAGTTTCTTTAGCCACCGTTGATTTTTCTTTTTCCTCATTTTTTAAAAATACTTCGGAGTCGTTTTCGGAAGATTCTGAATGGTATTTTCTTTCAACCTGCATCCCTTTTTCAGACCCTTGTTCGTCCTTTTCAAATGAACTTACGGATAAGTTCTCAGAGTCTTCGTTATCTGGACCAGTACCCTCCAGCACACCGTTTTGTAGATTAGAAATATCCACATCCTTGTGAAATGGATTTGGTAGAGGGTCATTATCCGTTATGTTGGGTTTTCCATTTCTATTTTCTTCAAGGTTTTTATTCAGTCCTCCTTTGGCCTCGGGCACTCCATTTTCGATATCGGATGAAGTTTGGGTTCTTGATGGGACCTTGTGCGTTAATAATGGTTGATTCTCTTCGTCAGAGGCCTTGGCTTTTGACAGTGCATTCTCCTTTGTAATCGCGGTAAGGTGCAAGTCTAAATGTTTAAAAACCTTTTTTAAATGTGATTTAAGGAAAAGGGGAGTTGGCTCTCTTAGATCATCATTATCAGCTGATACCCATATGGCAATGGATGAAAACGGGATTACCGAAACCCATTGTTTTTCGATGTACCAAGGGATGAAGGCTATAGACCAATAATCCCCGTTTTCTGGCGTAAAAAGTGAGATCCATTCCAATATATGCCCCGAAAACAATGACTTGGCCTCCTTTTTAAAATGTTGAACAAAGCCAGGTTTGCTAAACTGTTTTTTACAAAAATCGATGATGATTTTTAAGTTCTTGTATTCCTTTTCGAAATAAACCGAGTACACTTCATTTACAAACTTTGACTCGAATTGATAGAAAAAACGCGCTCTCCCCAGTTGGTTTTGAAATACTTTTTTGGACTTCAACAAGGAAGTCAATTCCGCTATTGTATATTGATCCTTCAATTGTAATTCGAGATCCGAAAGCTTGGTATTAGCTGTGTTCCAAGGGAAATTACCATGGGTAATAAAATATTGAAAAACACAAAACAGTTCATCTTTACTACTAATAGCTTTAACGTCTATTGTTGTTTTAGTTCGGGGATCAACATTCGTGATTTCATAATGCTGCACGTTCTTGAGCAGCATCTTGTTTAAAATGTTATCCAAGGCCGTTCCCAATTGGTCGGCAATCTCATCTGCTCTAAGCGTACCAAGATCCAATATTATTTTATCGATCTTCTGACATCGACCATCATCATAATGGTCCAATGTATTTTCAATAGCCCTTTCGTATTCCCTTAAATATTGGGAAGGTACTTTTTGTTGCCATTGCAGAGCACTAACTTTGTCATTGAACTCAAAATCCAACAATTGCCTTCTAATATGGTGCTGTTTTGAAAACATCAATTATAAGTTTGATTTAATGCTTTTAGCCAATCTTGGTAAAGAATTTCAAATCCTACCAAACTCTTTCTAGTGACCCAATGGATCTGTGAGGAAATATGGGCGGGTACTTCGGCTTTTATAATATTTTCATAGCCCTTCCGATTGTTGGCCCATTCCCGATACCAAGCAGGAATCAAAATGGACATCTCAAATGAATGATTCAATCCAGTCTCCACATCAGAATTGAGTTCTTTTAAATAGTCTATCAATAATGAAGAGGCTTTGTTCAACTTTTTAGCGAACACATTATCTTCAGGTTTCTGGGTCAACAAAAAGTGTTCGACCAAATAAAAGCCCTTTCCTTCTTTTCCAGTAGTCCGTGATAAACTTTGGTTTTCGAAGGCTTCCTCACTGACACCCATTAATCGATAAAGTCTTTTTTGCAGTCCTGATAAATGTGAACCCTTGTTAGACTCCTCCCAACCACTTGATAAAGGTAGACCGAGGCTTCTCTCTCTTGTAATGACAGGCACATTGCGCAGCATTCGTATTTTGGCTTTTACATGACGTTCAGAAGGTGTACCGGTCTTACTTTCCAAATTTTGGTATCCGAGTCCAAACCTTGCGAGTAGATGATCAAGCACTTTATTTTTGCGGATGAGTTGCTGCTGGTTTTCGTATAAAGAAGAACCCGTTGGCATGGCGGCATCCTGAATCAGATCAAGAGCCTTTATATCCGGTAATCGTTCAACGATCAAATCGTCGACTGAGTTTGTATATAAATCTTCGGTTTGCTTTAAACTGAGATGACCGTTCAATTCAAATAAACTTTCCATATACCCCAGCATAATTCTATCAAAAAACAAAAGATAAGATTTAAATCTTTTTTGCTGCTCCTTGATATGTTTCGGAGCTTTTTTTAGAACTTCTCCGGAAGTAAGACGATAATTCCGCGGGAATTCTTGCTGAATGGACTCGTAGCTTCTTAAGCTATCCAGAAAACTATCGTTGAGAACTCCATTCTTAATTACTTCGTCTTCCTTTGATTCAAAAAAGTAATTGGTCAGTGATTTTGAGGTAAAGGGTGCAGCTACCTCCGAAAGCCTAAATGTTTGCTGCAAGCCATGTCTTATAAGCGTAATGCTTGACTTTTCCCTACTCACTTTAGGTGCATAGCGGGCAAAATTCTGAAGATGTAGGCAGTCAAAAGAGCCCTCTTCACGTAAAGAAATTGTGGGAATACCGTCAACAAAAAGATTAAGGTTTTCAATTTGTACCGCTTTAACACCTTGAATTGTTCCAAGGGCCTCAATAATGTTGGATGCATATAAGATATTTTGCCCTCCCCTATATTCATTTAACTTTCTTCTCTTGACCAACGACAATATGAATGTATCCATTTGGGTGTAAACCCGTTGTGTAATTTCTTCATCGCCTGGTGCATCTTCTTCAAGCAAAAGCTGGACTTCCATTTTAATTTCTTGGAGATTAACAACTTGAAATCGAATGAAGTCCTCACAGAGATTACGCACGGGTAGTAATGACTTCTGAATTTGTTTTAAAATTCCTTCCTTGTAGCGTTCTTTTTTCAATTGTTGGCCAAGCACATTTAAAAAATCGGGGGTGGCCACTAAGTCAATAATAATATTCTCGTAATTAGCAATGGAACTATTACGTGGTAGGGGTTTCTCAAGTCCGGTCACCGAAATTCGTGCCTTTACCGAAATATTCTCAAAAGTTTTTGCTGTCTTTAATTTTACATCCAGCTCAAGCAGCAATTGGGCGTTGAATTGCTCGAAGCGGTAAAAAGGTTCGTCTTGACCAAAAGCTATGCGACATTCCCTTATCTTATCGATGGTATTCCATGGCAAACGTTCATTATCTTCTGTGAAAAGTATAAATTGTATCCTTACTTTTTTATCTTCAACTTGAACTTCCACCTCGTCTGAATTTGGATTTTCAATCGGAAGTTCCTCACTTAACAACACGCTGATCGCATACCCTCCATTAACTATCTCCGTATTATTCAGCAGTGGAAAAGGTGTAGCCCAGGCAGCAGTAACGGTATTGTGGTTGGTTTCAATATAATGTTCAAAATCTTGTTGTGTGGTGGGCAAAGTGGGCAACAGTTCTTCTGGCCTAAAGAGGTATTTTTCGATATACGTACTGGAAATGGGTTCTTTGGATAAAAGTGCTTCCGCGATCTGCTCTGTACGATATCCGGCATCGGTAAGGGCATAGCACAATATTTCTAAAATGGTAACGCCGGGATCATGCAAATTGTAATCCGTCCAAACATCCCCAGAAAGCTCTTGAATATACGCAATGCCCTTCTCTCGAAGCATATCGAAATTCAACGACTCAAGCTTTGGTGGATTTCCCGGAATTCCTTTTTCACTGATCATGGGCTAATAGGTTTAAATTGGCACAATACCCCGCCGAACAAATGTTCCAACTCTTTGGCGTGCTCCTTGGTAAGGTCAAACTGATCTGAGATCGCAATATTCGATTTAATCTCATAGTCAAGGGTAATATCGATATTGATACTACGAGCTTGACCAATGCTTTCACGTATCTCAAATTCCTTAATAGGGACTAAGGGAATATTCTTACCTTCAATAGACATTATAAGTTCTGTTCCATTGTAAAACTCCAAGCTATTGAATACAACCTTCTGACTAATTAGCACGGAACCTTTCTTGTCTTTTACCTCATAAGTCTTACTCTCTGGAAGTCTAATTTCCATCGCTATTTTGTCAAGCACCATTCCTCGCCCCATATTACTGCAGGGTATACTATAATTAAATGTTCTTTCATGTGGAACGTTGATTCTACTGAACCAAGGCACAAGAAGTGTTTTTCCGGCACGGTGCAACATCGATTTTACTAACACTGCATCACCAATATCAGTCCTAAGTTCGTAGCCCGAGATATAAACGGAATTCTCCTCATTGTAGCAGGCATCTATTAGGGCATAAAAATGCTCTTGAGTGGGCCGACTGCCATTTCTAAAGTGTTCTTTTATAGTGTTTTTTTCCATTTTTCGCGATCCTTTAAGGTTATTCAACTTGGAAATTGATATCGACGATCATCTGGGCTATTCCCTGATTGGTCTGACATAAGAGGGTATTAGGTGCAACAGCGTCCAGTTTATGCCTATTCGAGGTGATCAATATCGCATTCGGGCCAGCTGAGATTTCATTGGTACGTACACGTTTGTTGTCTTTATTCACCTGCACTCGAGCCACAAAATTGATGTATGGCAAAAGTTCGATAAATTTGATAAGTGAAGATTTATGGAAAGAACTGCCCATTTCCAATTTTAAATCTTTACCGTAGGCCCATGGTGAAAGGTATTTTTTAATATCTTCTTCCAGTTGGGCTAGGTAAAAACCAGCATCGACCTCATCTTTAAAACTTACCATAGCAAGCACTTGGATCTCTTCATATCTAGGGTTACCAACACTTAATTTAACATGTGACGAAATTTTGGCGCTGACATAATTCTTTATTTTCTCAAGCAAAGCGGCTGATGAAAGTGGTTTTCGTATATTGTTTTCTTCTAGGGGATTTACCCTAGGTATGGCTATAATATGAATATGCCCGGGTCTGTTCCCCCCAAATTCATCGGTATGCGCATAACCTATGACTTGATAGATTTCTGGAAATGCCTGTAAAACAAGCCGCTCTATATCCCAAAGGGTTACGCCGCGGTTCTTATGTGCCAAGCGCTCACTGATCCTGGTAAAATAATCAAGATCCGATTCCGCTTGCGCGCCCCCAAAAGAGGTATATGGTTGTTCGATCTTCTTGACTTGGCCCTTCTTTTCAGCAAATGACTTGATTGAACTCACAGCCAAGCTATTTACTTGATGACCATCGGCTATTTTTGAGATGTCGAGCGTGCATTTTACTGCATTATTCTTTATTGTAAGAATACGATCAAACCTTTCGGGGAATGCTTTGGTAGTGAGTCTAATCCAAAATAGGCCACGTGGCATCAAATCGGTTTCAGAGGTTGCATTTGAAGGGATATTAAGAGTTATGATCCCCGTCTGTTTGAGACCCAAGGTTGTATCGGAGAGCAGTTGGTTTTTCGAAAACCCCGCCCATCCTGTTTTAGTCAGGTAGTCAATTTCTATATCCGGTTTATCCAATACATTTTCTTCCTTGATTTCAAAGAACAGGTTTAGCTGCTCAGGTGGGTTGAGTTCTTCAATACCCAATACCAATTGCCCCCCATAATGATAGCCTGGCGAGATCAATGTAAATGTCGCTTTAGACAGCACATCGAAGTTAATCCCGAAAGGCTCAACATGAAAAAAACCGTGACCATCGACTTGCTTACCCTCCAGATCAAAAGAATACGAAGCTTCATAATCAAGTTCAATTCCTTCGACTGTAGGCGTGTACGGTGGATTGGGAATGGGAGCATCTTTCTGCTGTAGCTGTGCCATGATGGCCTTGGTATATACCGCAGGATATATACTATGTCCAAATGCATTATCTGGTGATAAAAGGGTTACCTTTATTATGGCGTTATCCCCTTCTTGGTTAATCAATACTTGCCTTTTTTCGCTTTGCGGGATCTGAAATTGGAGCTGGCCGTCAAATAGATTGAAATCTGCTCCACCAACTGATGTTAAAGGAACCCACTCCCTATGCCGACGTAAAGCGAGCTTAATTTTGAAATCTTCCTTGCGTTCCACCAGACTGTTGGTCTCTCCCTTATACCCTTCATAATATGCTTTAAAATTATCCGGAAGGCCTTTCCATTTTAGGGTAACCGCTCCAGCATCCAATTTTTTTGTATCAAGCTCCTTTGCATGGATTAGGAGATTGGCACCGACCATAGGCATAAAGCCAAAGGGTTGCATATCTTGACCTGAATCCAGTAGTCCGTAATCATTTTTGACAATTAAATCGCGCATACCCATCACCTTTACCTCTACATCGATATCTTTTACCTGTATAGTTTGTAGTAATGCGTAATCTTGATAGCTATACCCTTGTTTCAAGACAATCTTAACGATTGGGTAAGCCATTCCCTTGAATACATCCTCTGTGCTTTCGGACACCAACTGCACAGGTGGATCCATTTTACCCAAACTAACTTCAAATAACAGCGTATTCGCTTCGTGACTTAGCTTCGTTAAAGGTTTTATCAACCAGCCATCGGCAATACTCAAATGTGCCTCCATCAAAGAAGCTTCCAATTTGGCATTAACGAGTGCACGCTGTGTCGATGACACTGTTTTCAATATAATTCTGATTGTACGATGACCTTCTTGAAGATCAAGAATAGGCACACTGATGCCGAAACCAAGTGTTGCGGAGGTTTGAAGTACAGCCCGATTACCAAATGGATACCAACCTTGGCTAATTTCCTTAATTCGATCCGAATTATGGGCCGTTGTCTGAACTTGTGCCACATTTTTGAAGGCGTAAATAGAATCATTGGTGCTCTTACTATTAAATAAAGCATGGTGAGCTACGACCTTAGCCCTGTTCAAAAAAATGGCTTTGTCCGTACGATAAATAAGATCATTTTTTTTTAGGTCTTTTCCAGCAATCAGGCCCGTATCCTTCTCTAGATAATACTTAGTTATGTTTCTGGCCAACTCCAAAAAAACATAGACATGATCTTCTTTCATACCAAAGGCGTTCTCGCCCAAAACTTTTTGATAAAAGAACTTGATATGTTGGGCATTAAGTGAATTGAACCTTTGCTGTACAGATTGGAAGAGTTGTAGAAACGCCAAAAACAACCCAAGATGTGGAGGACAGTCTTTGTGGTGATTCTGGTTTGAAAATTCATTCTGAAGCACTTCTACATAGCTGGATCCCTCCTCAAAAAGGGCTTCCCAGTCGGCACTGACCCCATCCTCCTCAAAAACAAGCCTTTTCGCAAAGGCTTTGGTTTCCTCATAGAATTGGGAAAGTGTTCGCCCATCCAACTTAATGGAAGCTGGATCCAGGAGTCGGGATGTTCTTTCTTTTCTTGAGGTTCCTATATTCATTTTCTATCTATAAAATTCCACATTTGCTTCAAATAGGTAAAACGGATATATCATGTTGGTCCTTGTATTTGTGGTCCTGATCATATATTGGATGTCCAATAGTATAGAGCCATCCTTCCCAATTGTATCCGTTGCTTCTATTCTTATTAGTTTAATTCTTGGCTCATGGTAAATAATGGCAGTCTCAATAGTACTTTTTAGCAGGGCGATGGCAGTAGTATCGAATTTTTCAAAGACTAGGGACTGTAGGTTACATCCATAATTATATTGCATGATTCGTTCACCGAACTGCGTTGAAAATAATATATTGAGCGACTCTTTAACATCCTCATCTTCGCTGACCATCTTAACCCCTTTAAGTTTTAAGCTAAAATCTGGAGGAAATGCCCAACCTTGCCCTAAAAAGCCCATATTCTTTTTCATTTTTATTTATTTAAATTCATCCAATTTGTACTGTGGGAAACCCCACTGCTGCCGAAGCACCACAGATGCATACATCACCTGCCCGAATTGCAGGCTTGCCACCTATCAGTACCGAAGTACTACCCATTGGAAACGGACTCGCAGTAGGTTGATGCGCATTGGGAGGCAAAACACATACATGCATGTCCGACACCACCGCGGCGGGCATTCCACCAATAAGCACGGTCGCTACACCCGGGCCTGTTATGGTTCCGCCGTGGGTACTAATATCACCTAATCTTGCTGCTGCTGGCATACTTATTAATTTATTTGTACCATTGATCCTTTTAAAACTGCGATACCACTCGATTTTAAGTCGGCACCACCACTACCTTCGGCCACGAATTTTCCAGAGGCCTTCAATTTGATGTTTACCGCTTCTATACTGAGGTCCGTTGAAGCTTTGATTTCAACCTTTTTATTGCTTTCCAAAACAATGCCCTCCGAACTCATGGCAATTTGGTTGGAATGTTCATCGATAATCGTAATTTTTTGGTCGGATTCATCCAAGGTTACCGAATTACCTGAGGGCGTGGCAATTTCAATCGTTTTGTTTTCATCGTCCCATGACAAAATGAGACCGCTGCGCGTATGTATTCCTTTAATGTGGTTGTCATCGGCTCCGTCAAGGGGGGAGGGCTTTCCACTACTGTGCAAGGACCCAAGGATAATTGCATTACGAGGATCATCATCTAAAAATCCTAGTACAACCTCATCCCCTATTTCAGGATAAAAACAAAAGCCGTAACTATCGCCGGCATAAGGTTGTGCAATCCTGGCCCAGATACCCTCCTCCTGTTCATTGAGAATAGGTAATTTAACTTTTACCCTAAAACTACTTTCGGGATCTTCTTCCAATTGGGTAACAATACCTATTTGACAACCTATTACCTGCGGAACCAAAGTTCTCGCCAGTGCCATTCCCATTAGGTTCTTTGATTTGGCATCAGACGAAATACCAAATTGAACATCGGTGGTCCAGTTACCTTTTTGTAATTCATGTCTAACCCCAGTAACCAATGTTCTTCCACTAAAGCGTTCTCCAAATCCGGTCAATGTGATGACCTTTCCAGGTATTACTGCATGGGTGCCGGTAATTCTGACCCTTCCTTCTATCTTTGAAAGCTCCTTTTGAGTGGCTCCGGCATCACTCCATGCGGAAAGCTCTTCGGCGATCAATTCTCCCCCATGCTGTTGAAGCGATGTTCTATCTCCCCAAGCATCAGCAAGGTCATTGGTACTTAGATTTCCTTGGGTATTCTCAAAACTGGCCGTACCCTCGACAGATTGAACCGTTTGATCCTCAGAAGACCATGCTGTTCGCTCCACTTTTTTGATTTGCAATTCATTGTTCATCGCAGCCTCAAACTCCAATACATTAACCCCGTATTCACACTGTGCCACTTCTTCTCCATCCATATCGGGCGCTTTGATGACAATACGATCTTTCTCATTAAAGACTAAGAGGCCGTTGGCAGCAGCCCTAGCCAAAATAAAATCCCAATTGGTGCTTTCAAACTGTACTAGTTGCGAATGCACATAACCAGCCCAATCACTGGTACTGAATACAATGTTCTCGTTATTTAATATTTCCTCAACAACTTCTTGATCGTCTTGTTCATAGAAGAACCGATTGACCAGGTTCAAGGTAAGTTGAACAGCCTTATGTTTGCATTCCACTTCCAATGAGGTGTTGTTGTCTTCGTTAATCCTTATGGAATGTCTGGTAATGACTCCCGTAAAAATGGAATTTAGATCGTTTTCAAATCCCACATCGATTTCCAGTGTCTTACCAGGCTTAAAAAAATCATCATCGCTCAATTTGAATTTCTGCTCACTTACATCACCATCAAGCAAGATCAGCTTTGCCCTTGAAATTCTATTGGCGCTATGGAGCACGCTGATACTCTTAACCTTGAAAGTGTGTGCAAATTCATTGCCGTCCGAACGTAGTATGTAGTTGATAACATTTTTCATGAGAGGCTTCTATCTATTGGCGGAAAAACAATGCGTGTATTCGGTTCTAACTTTCTGAAATTGGTCAGGCCGTTATACTTTGCTACATATGGGTATAGCGCTGCATTCTTATAAATGGCATACGTCATCAAGGGCAGTGAATCGCCTTCTTTCGAATATCGTACATGGGTTAGGTCTGGAGAACTATTACTTTGTTCAGCAGCTCGCCTTTCTTCCTCAACCACATGCATGAAGGTGGCACTAAGGTTAGCCCGAATGGGCGTACCATCAGGTTTGAACAAGGTATAGTTCACGGTCAATGATTTAAGGATACACTTAAAATCAAGCGCATTGCCCCAAATCAACTGTAAAAAATTAGGCCTATGGATTCCTCCATTGACCTCATATGTCAACTCTTTAAATGTTTTAACGTCTTCTTCTACCTTTCTGGAGTTTGCAATTACTCCTGAATGATCAAAAACGAACTCAAATTGTGTCTCTTCAGGTGGCGTACTACTGTACTTGGCATTATTACCCTGTGTACCCTGTTCCTGCTCCTCATTATATTGAATGGCAACGTTTCTGCTGAACTTATTGGGGTTGATAGGAATAACCATTTCCTTTCCACTTGCATTTTGGAAACGATCATCTTCGAACTGAATAATCTTCAACTTTTCTAATGGTCCTAAACTCATAGTCAATTTTCATTTTGCACACGTAAAATTTCCAACACGGCATCTACACACCGGCGCACGATCTTCTCTTCATTTTTTCCCTTTTTGGTGCCGGAATTTTCAGTTGGTGCCGTGACATTGCCTCCTGACGTTTCACCTTCGCTTATAGTTGCCCTTATTACCAATTCCCTAATTTGAATAGACATATTAAAAGTTTTTAGCATTAAAATACTGATAGTTGAACTCCATGGTCTCTATCATGAGTTCACCACTTTCTGCGTTGAGACCTGAAAAAGCCCATTTAATAGGATAGGCATTTACAACGCTCCACGAATAGAGCTCTTCATGGTCTTCATTGAGTAGACTGATCAAAAGATTTTTGGGCTCGAAAGTGAGTTCCTCCACGGCCTTTCTGCACCATTCCAGTAACTTCGAATTTTTAATGATTCCCCTTTTCAATGTCAGATTATCATAGGAGGTTCCTTTAGGAAGCTTATGCACAAATCTATTTTCTCCTCCTTCTTCAACATCCTCGGTACCGACTGTTGCCGTAAGACCGGTTACCTCTTGAAAACGGGTATCGATTTCTTCGGATATTCCATCGAACTTCACCACAAAGTGAAATCCGACAGGCGGGTAATACTGCTTATCCATTTTCAATGGTTAAGCCTTCGTGCACCATTTCCATGGATTCTATCGCGATACTATTGTCATCAGATTTAAGATCGGTCGGTGTTATTTTAGAGGGCCATGCGTTCTTTACTTTCCAAGTAATAACAGGTTCATGTTCCTCATTTAGTAGACTTATAGTGATATCACGTCGTTCAACGGAATCCAGTTTGATGGAACTCCACCAATTATAAAAGTCGTTATCAGCTGCAAATGAACCTCTTTTAAGAGTTATGTTGCTGTACTTGGTAAGACCTGGTTGCTTGAGCTTTGAATATTCCTTACTAGAACCGTCCCGGTATTCTATGACTTCCCTTTCTACGTCTAGACCGCTTACCTCTGTGAAACCTATTTTAGCCCCACCCCATTCAACTTGGAAGTGAAACTTTGGTAATGGATATGCTTCTGCCATGATTTCTTTTTATTTATTGTTATACATTAATTATTACCTCTTGTACTATTCCTGCATTTTGTGCGAAAACTTTAGGACTATGAATTCCGCTGGGCGTACCGCCGCAAGACCTATCTCCACATTCATAATGCCGTTAAGAATATCATCTATGGTCATGGTAGACCCCAGACCTACCTTAACAAAAAAGGCTTCTTTTGGCGTTGCACCGGTAAGTGCCCCTTGCCTCCAAAGGTTGATTAGAAAGTTTTCTATCATGGTGCTTACCCGCACCCAGGTATTTGCATCATTGGGTTCGAATACGAACTGCTGTGTGGCTTTTTCAACGGATTCTTCCACAAAATTGTAGAACCTCCTTACATTTATGTAACGCCACTCATTGTCATTTCCCGCCAAGGTTCTTGCGCCCCAAACCATGATACCCCGACCAGTAAAAGAACGAATGGCATTAATGGATTTACCACCCTCGGTATGGATGTTCAGTTCACCATGCTCCTCATGCGAAATTTTCTTTGTCAAACCTGATACGAAGTTCAAGCTCACGTTCGCAGGAGATTTCCAAACCCCCCTAGAACCATCAATTGTTGCGTAAACACCTGCTATTGCCGCACTGGGCGGCATAGTTCTGGTGCGCTCCTTTACACTTTGAATCATTTTTTGCCGATCCATATTTCCAGGTTCTATTTCAGCATTGGTAATACTCTTGGTCTTTTTTCCGTCTTTTTCTGCAAAGGTGATATCCTTGAAAATGATATCCTCGTTGCTGACCCTGCCGTAGCTGGCAATATTGGTTTTAAGATTGGGATAATACGCTGCACCGAACATAAGGTTTTCGCTGCCGATACCATTTCTGAATTTTTCAATTTCTTTACCCGTATCATCTTCAGGTATGTCCATGATTACAAAACGATCCATAAGTTTATTTGCTTGCTGTAGCGCATTTTTGTATACATCCATACACGATTCAAACGGCAATTGAGCAGCTTCGGGCATGACAATAAGCGTAGGTTCGTCTTCCTTAAGAAGGGTATCAAGGGCCTTTAAATAATCGTCTTTTTTACCCTTGCTGTTCTTTGGTTTGGTACCCAACGAAATCACATAACATTTTCCACCGCCATTGGCGAAGTATAGCTGCATATGATAATAGAGTTCATTTCTTGAGAAATCTTCATCAACCTCCCCGCTTTTGACATCAAATGAAAGTTTCCATGAACTAAAATCACAGAATTTTTCTTCAAAGTCCAATTTGGAATAGATTTTCTTTGCGGTAAATTTAAGGTCCTCTTTGTCTGTGTATCCTAAAAAGGCAGGAACAGCGGTGTCAACTGAGGCAACACTGGGCGGGATATTTGATATTTCTTCAATGTACACCCCTGGAGTTTTTTTAATCGTTATCATCTTATCAGGTTTTTGTTAAAAAATAAAGTTTTATGCTTCTTTTCTACTTACAACTTTTGTTGATTTAATCAGATTCGCCGTTTCGAATTGGTCCTTGTCGATCATTCGCAATACGCGAGCTTTATATAGGATAAAAGGGAATTGTTTGTTTCCCAAATTGCTCCATAGTTCAAAAATCTCCTGCAACGCAATATCATGGAGATCCATGTGAATCTTAAAATTTTCTTCCTGATTGGAATCATTGGATACAGTTACTCCAAACACCTTATGAGATTGAAAAAACATGATGGTATCGGATAGTAATTGCAGTGATTCTTTATAGTTTTTCTTGGTGATAGAAAACAGCAAGTATAAATTAAGGTAGATAGCGGGATGATGCTTTATGGTCGATGATCCATTCGGTGTAGAATAAAAAGGCCCATTTTTTAAAGTTGGCTCCTCCTCGGTACGAATAAGTGTCACGATCACTTTATCTTGTAAATCGTTTTTCTCATCATTGATATTAGCTATATTGTCCAACTGAACGATTACATTGGTTCCATTGGTCGTAGTACCCCATTTATCGTACATGAAGTGATTTAATTGTTCAACAATTCCGCTAAGTGAAGGGTATATCATTCCTCTTATTCTTTTAGATAGTTGTAGTACTAAACAGTCCAGCTCAGAGGGAATTACCGGGAGAAATGCTTATCACCGATAAGCTAGGGGAATATCAAGTGAAAGGTTTAAAAAAAAATGATTCCAAAGTATCCCCTTTTTTAGGGATTTTTCTATCGTTTTACCGAGAAAGTCCTTGTCCAAAGCTATAAACAACTAAATTCAGCAGCCTTTTTTATCAAATGCGCTGTATTTTTTACTTGGAATTTTTCAATAAGATTTTTGCGATGAGAAATTGCCGTATGGTTACTGATAAAGAGCATATTTGCAATTTCCTTGGAGGAATACCCATCGGCTATAAGATGTAGCACTTCCTTTTCTCTTGCGGATATATGCATATTTCCACTTGAAGATTGAGACTTAAAACCGTCCTGGCTTAAGTCAAAACACAACTCCAAACGTTCTTTGTCAGTAACATCAAAGAAATAGTTGATAGCAAGAGTATATTTTGCTATTTTATGTAAGAGAATTTCGTGCTTGATATAGATTCTTCTATCCAAATGATCGGTTATATGATATCGTAAGGTAAGTGGGTCTTGTAAGTAAGAAGCAGCAAAAAAATCGGTTATAGTATCTTTTACCAAAATCGATTCGATGGGAGTAATTATTGAAAACCAAAAATCCCAGCCATATTTCAGCATGTTGGTGAATTTTTCACCTACAATAGTTTTTAGACAATTGTTGCAATATAAGAAGTGGTTCTCCTCTACTAAATAGACACCTATCATTAAGTTTTTTGAATCTTGGCAGGCCTTTAATATTTTAGTAATCCGTAATAAAAATGTCCTTTCTTGTTGGGCATACGGATCTAGGCAGGCGGTTATTTCTTCTAAGTTCATGACTATGGGGTATATATTAAAGATAGCCATCACCCATAATTTATGCTGCAGATTTGTATAATTGGTACATAATTCTTTATAAATCGTATAATTTTCTTACCTATTCGTACTATTTTTCTTAATCTTATAACTTTAAACTTAAATGAGACAGCCTTGTCCGACAAAAAAATAGACCAAACCCAAAACACCTAAATTTTTAAATTGTTCTTTAAATTTTAACAAATATCACCAAGTTGGTTAGCCTAATTTGGTTGCCTGTCGAAAACTGCCATTTACAAGCTATTTGAGCGATTGTTTATGGACGCACCGTCACCACCTCATAAACCCATTTCCTTAAGACATTATTAACAATTAAGATTTTGTTAATACAGTAATACCGCTAAAAAAAGTATTTTAGGGAAAACCTAAATATAATCCTACCATTGCAGACTAAAAGCACTTTCCTAAGATTAAAAACGCAATTCAAACCATTAGGTCTTCATAAAACCTTTGCACTTTGTTTTTTGATCTTTGTTCTGCTCTTCTTTGGCTGTTCCCCTAAATTTTCAAATGTAGCGTTACCTATAGATGACTTAAAGGAATTCTCTTATAGTGGCCCAAGTGTCTTGGAAGACAAATGGTGGACCGCCTTCAACGATGAGCAACTTAATATTCTCATCGATTCCGCATTACAGTCCAACTTGGACCTTGCCGCTACATGGCAGCAATTTTTGGCTTCAAGAGCCATAGTAGCACGTGAAGCCGGGAATAAATGGCCGCAAATTGCAGCTAGCGCACAATCGGCCATAAATTTACCTGAACCCGATTTTGTGGGTGGGGAAAATACTCAACTGGGCCTTTCCGCCAATTACGAACTGGATTTATGGGGTAGGATACGAAGTTCGGTACAGGCAGAAAAATTTAGGTCGGAAGCCAGTTTGTACGATTACCGAACTGCAGCTATATCCCTTTCTGCTGAAATTGCAACAACTTGGTACCAACTAATAGCGGCAAAAAAACAACTTCAAATTATAAAAGACCAAATATCTACTAACGAGGATATTATTAAACTAATAAGAACTAGGTTTGTTGGCGGTCAGATTAGGGCAGTGGACATTCTGAGACAGGCGCAGTTATTGGAAAGTACCAAAGAGCAGCAGATTATTTTTGAAACCAATGTAGCCCTTTTGGAAAATCAATTGGCGGTATTAATGGGCAAACAGCCTCAATTAAACGTTACTTTTGAAACCACCGATCTACCTACATTGCCAGAACTACCAGAGGCAGGTATGCCTCTGGAACTCATCAGGCGTAGACCGGACATACAACAATCCTACGCCGTATTATTAGCAGCCGATAGGGATATGGCGTCGGCAGTGCGCAGTAAATATCCTAGATTATCAGTAAGTGCCAGGGGACAACTGCGGTCCAATAGTTTTCAAAATCTGTTTGACAATTGGGCCTATACCTTAGCCGGAAACATATTGGCTCCCTTATTCTATGGCGGACAGCTTAGTGCTGAAGTGGACAGGACCCAGGCCATTAAGCAACAACGACTTTTGGAATACGGACAGACCACTTTGGAGGCTTTTCAAGAAGTGGAAAATGGCTTGATTCAGGAAATAAAACAAAAGCAAAGGGTAGACAATATTGGCAGACAATTGGAATTGGCACAAAAAAGCAACAGGCAACTGCGGGTAGAATTCCTTAACGGATTTAGCCCCTACTTGGATGTACTTATCGGTTTGGATGCCGAACAACAACTCCGTAGGGATTACATAGTGTCCCAACGGCAATTAATTCTAATACGAATTGCACTGTACAGAGCATTGGCTGGTGGATTTGAAACCGAAAGAGAGATCGACAATCAATAGAAAATAAAATTTATGAGCAATAAAAAAATACTGTGGATATGTTTGGCAATACTCATTGCCGGGATTGCTATTACCACCCTTATATTTTCTACGGAACCGGAAGCAAAGACCGAAGGGGCAAGCATAGAAACTGCTATGTTAGTGGATGTAATTACCATAAAAGTAGGTTCCTATGAACCCACCATATCAGCAACGGGCACAGTGCAACCGGTGGAGGATATTACCTTAAGTCCGTTGGTATCCGGACAAATAATAAATAGGGATCCAGCTTTTACGCCCGGGGGATTCGTAAAAAAGAATCAACCGCTGCTCCAAATAGACCCCTCGGATTATAGGAACACCCTGGAACTTAGAAAGAGCGAACTACTACAGTCCAAGACTACCTTGGATACCGAAATGGGCAGACAGCAAATAGCGGAACAAGATTTAATGCTAATAACCAACGATTCCCTTTTTAAAGACAATCCGCTATCCGCAGATGAGCGACAACTAATATTACGGCAGCCTCAGCTAAATGCCGTTAAGGCTACCATTGTAGGTGCCAAGGCCTCTGTGGACCAAGCGCAATTAAACTTGGAAAGAACTACTATTCGTGCTCCATTTGATGCGCATATTCTTAGCCAGAACGTCACAGCTGGTTCCCAAGTTGGTCCAGGGGATGACTTAGGTAGGCTCGTTGGCACAGAGTATTACTGGGTTACAGCAACCGTACCGGTTTCCAAACTACAATGGCTGCACTTTCCCGAAAATGATAAAGACAGGGGTTCCGAAGTACTTATCAAGAATTCTACGGCCTGGCCCGAAGAGCAGTATCGGGAAGGTTATCTGGACAAAGAAATTGGTGCCTTGGACGGGCAGACCCGCCTGGCTAGGGTGCTGGTAAAAGTGGCAGATCCACTTGCTAAAAATACCGATTTAGAAGGGAAGCCCAAATTAATGATAGGCACCTTTGTTGAAGTGGATATTCAGGCCAATAAATTGGACAATGTAGTTCGCCTAAGCAGGGATTATATTAGAAGTAACGAAACGGTCTGGGTGATGAAAGAGGGCAAATTGGAAATTCGTGAGGTTGATATCGTTCTCACAGATAATGACTACGCCTACATCCGTAAGGGATTAGAAGAGGGAGAACAGATTGTTATCACAGATTTAAGTACCGTAAGCAATGGTATTGGACTAAGAACAAGGTCTGAAGGCTCCGAAAAAGAACCGACACAATAAATAGACCATGGACAAAAAGGAAAAAAAAGAAAATAAAACTCCTAGGAAAGAAGGTGCTATTGCCTATATGGCCAAAAACTCCATTGCCACCAACCTACTTATGTTAGTGCTTCTCGGCGGTGGAATATTTACCATGTTCAAAATACAAAAGGAGGTATTTCCGGAATTTCAGTTAGATTTTGTTGAAGTTTCAGTGGCCTATCCAGGTGCCTCCCCGGCAGAGGTGGAGCAAGGAATTCTACAACCCGTGGAGGAAGCCGTAAGGGCAGTTCAGGGAATCAAGGAAATTGCTTCCGAAGCCAATGAAGGCTCGGGACAGATTCTTATAGAACTTGTTGCGGGATCGGAACGCATGAAAGCCTTCCAAGATATTGATCAGGCTATCAATCGCATACGTACCTTTCCGGATGATATTGAACAGCCCATTGTAAGTCTACAATCCCGTCAACGGGATGTACTTCAAATTGGATTATATGGCAAGGCAGATATATGGACCTTGCGCCAATTGGCCGAACGCCTGCGCAATATCCTTCTCAGCAATCCCAAGATTACACAAGTGGAACTTGGAAATGTTCCCGATTATGAAACCCGGATCGAGATACCCCGCCACAACCTACAAAAATACAACCTGACCCTTGGACAGGTAGCGGACATAATTCAACAAAGCAGTAATGACGTACCTGCCGGGGCTGTACAGACCCAAAGCGGAGAAATATTGCTTCGGATGCAGGAGCGGAAACAATGGGCCAAGGAATTTGGAAATATTACTGTGATTTCCTCTGACTCTGGGGCCAAAGTAACCTTGGATGATATTGCCACAATAACCGATGGTTTTGAGGAAACCGGATTTCACGGACAATTCAATCAAGAAAACTATGTAGAACTTCGCATTTTCCGAATTGGGAACCAGTCTCCTCTGGAGATTGCCGATGCCGTTGAGGGCATCATGGAAGATTTCCAACTGCCGCCTGGAATCAAATATCGTACGGATAGCAATCGCGCTGCGGATTATAGGGAACGACTATCACTACTGACAGAAAATGGAATTCTCGCCATTATCATTGTGCTGATTATACTGACCCTATTTTTGGAGTATCGCCTAGCCTTCTGGGTAATGATGGGCATGACCGTTTCCTTTGTGGGCGGAATGATATTCCTACCACTCATCGGTATCAGCGTAAATATGATTTCCATGTTCGGATTTTTGGTAGTGCTGGGTATTGTGGTAGATGATGCCATTGTGGTGGGTGAAAATGTCTATGAATACCGTCAGAAGGGATTTAGCCCCATTAAGGCCGCCATTGTGGGGACCAAAGATGTTTCCTTGCCGGTAGTCTTTAGCATTGTAACAACCATTATAGCTTTTGTACCCCTCCTATTTATGCCCGGTGAAACGGGAAAATTCTGGCAGCCCTTACCTGCGGTTGTGATCGTTATTTTAGGGGTTTCATTACTTGAAGCGCTATTTATTTTACCATCCCATTTGGCTCAACTAAAAAAGGAAACAAATAAGAACAAATGGGTAAAAAAGTTGGAAGGCTGGCAGCGCACTTTTGCCAATGCATTTGACCGTTTTATAGAAAATAAATATCGCCCGCTATTGGACAAATGTTTACAATACAGATATATTACCCTAACTGCTGCAGTTGCACTATTGCTTATTGTGGGAGGCTATGGCTATAGTGGGCATATGGGACTGATTATGATGCCAGAAGTTGCGGCCGATGAAATAGAAGCTGGGGTTCGCTTACCGGTGGGCACAACCCCGGACCAAGCGGCCAAAGTAGCACATGCTATCTCCAACTCCACCCAACGCATGTTCGAGGAACACAATCTTTATGAAGTAGCTGAAGGAATAAAGACCAATGTTCGTGGGCAGAATTTTATAGACGTTGAAATCGTGATGTTGCCACCAGACCAACGCGATATTACAGCTGCCGAGATCATTGCCCTATGGCGCGATAATATTGGAGACATTGAAGGGGTAGACCAAATTACCTTTGAGGCAGAAAGAGGCCCTGGTGGCGCAAGGCAGGCCATTAGCATAGACCTTAGCCATTCGGACATTAATGTGCTGGAAAAAGCTAGTGGTGCTTTTGTGGAAAGGATGAAAGCTTTTTCCAATACGCGTGATGTCACGGACAACTACAATAAGGGAAAAATGCAGTTCGACTTTAAGTTATTGCCACAAGGCAGAAGCCTTGGACTCACCTCGGACGAGGTAGGGCGCCAGGTGCGCGATGGTTTCTTTGGAGCTTTGGCAATGAGACAGCTGCGGGGAATGAACGAAATTGAAGTACGGGTAAAACTGCCGATTGAAGAACGTAAGGATATTCAAAACTTGGAAAATTTCTTGATTCGTACTCCAGGGGGGATAGAAGTTCCGTTGATGGATGTGGTGGAAGTTGAGCAAAGGGAAGCCTTTAGCAGTATCAATCGCAGGGACGGACGCAGAATAGTGAATGTTGGTATGGACGTTGAACCCGCCAATGCCGTTACCAGGGTCATCGACATGGTACAGGAAGAAACACTACCACAATTACGCGCCGATTTTCCTGGAATCACTTGGAGCTTTGAAGGTAGTCAGGCAGATATGAGGGAAAGTACCAACACCCTTAGGGCAGGCTTCGCCATTGCCATGGGCTTAATATATGTATTGCTGGCCATAGCCTTTCACAGTTATGCGCAACCCTTGATTGTAATGACCGCCATTCCATTTGGTATAGTAGGTGCCGTTATAGGCCACATCGTGCTTGGCTATGACCTCTCATTGGTAAGTTTAATGGGCGTCATCGCATTATCGGGAGTGGTAGTCAATGATTCTTTGATCATGATAGACTATGCCAACAAACGGCGGAAGGAAGGCAACCCCATATACACTTCCATACACGAAGCAGGCCTTAGAAGATTTAGGCCCATTATGCTAACAACCATGACCACCTTTGGAGGTTTGGCCCCTATTATACTTGAAACTTCGAGTCAGGCCTATTATTTGATCCCTATGGCGATTTCTTTGGGATTCGGCATCGTATTTGCCACCGCCATCATTTTGGTCATCGTACCATGCTTGTATTTAACGCTAGAGGATATACGGCTGATGATGGAAAAAGGTAGAACGGTAAGGCAAATGGATGTATCCAAAACCAAAGCCCCAGAAAACAGTGTACTGGTGGATAAATGAAATAGCCTCCATTCATTCCTGAACGCAAAAAAATATAAATGAAATAAAGGTTTTATCTACTCCCTCAAAGACATGTATTTCGAACAAAGGTTAGACACACGATCATTAACTATATAGTTGTATCAAGCAGGAGCTCTATATTCTTGCAAAAAAAGTAAAGCAATTAACTAAATTGCGCTATTCCACAAAATAAACAGGGTGAATAATTTTAGAGTGAAGTGTTATGCAGGCCCTCTGTCTCTATAGTCTTGAACAGATCAGAAAGAATGGAGTCCGACAATGGTTTTACTATAAAGTCTTTTACTATATCATAGGTTTTGGCCCTTTCAATGTCCTGATTATCTATTGAAGAGCTCACTATATACACTCTTGGCTTGTTCTCAATGGGCAATTTTACAAACTCATCCAAAAATTCCCATCCATCCATAATGGGCATATTGAGATCCAAAAAGATAACATCGGGTAGTTTTTCACCTGATCTAACCATTGAAGTAAGATTTTCCAAAGCTTCTTTTCCATCCTCATGTACAATAACAGAGGAACCAAAACTGCTGTTGTAGTTTAATAAAATTTTGGTTCCATAAACAAAAATGGGATCATCATCTATAATACATACTGTCTCTATCTTCATAACCTTAAAAAGTGTAAAAAGGGATATTCAAACCAATTGTGCATAGTAATTTCCGAATAATTACAGGGGGTTATTATTAAGCTATAATAATTCAGAAATAGCGCCAAGGATTTGACGTTCCTTATTTTGGGTAAGTTTATTTTTTATAATGTAATATTTTTCCTATAAATTGAGTTTGTGCAAATGTAGGGAAAAAATAGAAACCAAAATGGTGTATTTTAGTGCAAACACTTGCATTTCAACGGATAAAGCTGCATTTTATATAATAGTTCACACGATTTGCCTGCGGGAGGTATTTAATAATTTGGCATAGGACTCCTACATAGGTTGTTTAAGGACAATCACCCACATGGCTAGAAGAGTTGCAAAAAATCAGATTTGCCACAACACCAATCGCTCTTGCTCCTACATTATTTTTATGGATCCATACCCCTAAGCCCTATTCAATATATAGCTTTTAACTTTTTTACCATCCTTTAATTCGTTCAATATCCAGGTATCCTTATTTTCGCCATCGAGCAATCTCCAATTCTTATCAGGTTTTGTTAAAAGTTTTTTTATATCTCTCGGAAAGGCATTGGCTGCCCTTGCATTTTCCCAAGTTCTGATCACTTTAAAAATGGCCTCCTTTTGCGAACAGCTTTCCACATCTTTCTGATTTAAATAAAGACTATAGGTAGTACCAAGACCTACCGAAATTGCCTGTATATGTTCATATTGCTCCACCGTGGAATTGGCATTGACAGGAAAATTTCCACCCATTCCCACGGGAAAATAATTGGCAAATGTTACATCCCTAAGATCCTTCCCCTGGCTAGTAGTGCTGCCCCATTCCCTAGTTTCCACATCATATAAATTCTTTCCCCCTCCTACGTTCCAAATACTTTGATAATGCCAAGAACCTTCGGATAAGGTTGCACCCGTAAATCGGATAGAAGGAATTCCATGCATAGCGGCCCTGTCGAACATTTTTCTAAAAAAGCGTTTGGCCGAATAATATCCGTGTCCATTATTAAACAAAAACTCCTGCCCGTCAAAATCGTAATAGCCCAAGCCATTAATAAAACTTACATCGGCATAGTACTCCGCAATTTTATCCTGAAGCTTCATATTGGGTATCAATCCGTCATACCCATAATTAATTGTAACCTGCAATTTACATATAGTATCATTGGTGCTGTGTTCTGTGGGCGTGGTTCCCCAATATCCCCGTTCTACATTTAACAGGCGATAGGGCTCCTCTTCCGAGATTCCTAGATAATGGATAAGCTCCTTCCCTATTTTTACCATATTTAAGTTCTCCGCATGACCCTCCCAACTGGCAATCTCATCCAAATACTTGGGATCATCCACAATTATTAGGGTATCTGTTGTGCTAATATTATTTACCAACAAGCGTTTTTGTTGGCAACAAAGACTATCACTGGGAATCGGACTCGCGTCCTTGGTACCAGGCGCCAAAGAAGTGGTTATAGGGGTCCTCCCAATGGTAAGCCCGTATTTTGCAGCCATATTGGCAAACTCCTTATGCGACAAATTACCAGAAGTCAGCTTCAATGGTTTCTTTACGAAATCCTTCCCATCTATATATCCTTCGTTAGCCCGATCCGGACGTAAAAAGCTCTGATCGTAAAGACTGATCGCTTTAAAGCCCAATCTGGAGGTATAGGATATAATACTATCGTAAAGGCCTCCACTGGTAATAGCGTCCGGAACATATGCGGTAGGGTCTTTCACCCATTTTCCGTCTATCTTGGGATATGGAAGTCCTTCCGACAAAACAATATCCTGAATCACATCCATCAAGGCAGTGCTATCCGGACTGCCCCATAAAGCTACCGAAGACCCAATATAATCAACACCGGGCACAGGTTCAACTTGCAAATGGTTGGGTGTATTTGCCTGCATATTGGGTATCAGGGAAAAATAAACCTCTCTTTTTTTTGTTCTGTCCCTGGAATTATAAGTGATAGAGATCCTTCCCTTATTATCAATTTCAGCAGCATTGCCGTACAAAATCCTATAATAAGGTTCCTTGTGGGCATAAAAGGCTACATCGCTGATTCCATTGCCCCCCAAGGTAAAAATTTGCCCCTCATATAGGTCTTCCGGCAATGGAAATTGAATAGTATCAGGAGAATGGATAACATATTGAAAAGGTGCGGCGTCTCCTATGGTCCTGGACGTTCCGCCCAAAGTATTATCGTCCAGGGCAAGCATACCGATGGCATAATTAACGGTTTCACTGGTATCGCGGGCCACTCCAATGATTTCCCCAAAAAGATTGGTAATATTGGTATGGATAGAACCCCATTGCACACCTTCAATATCTTCCCGGTTGGTCAAGGAAACAAGGGTAAATTTCAGATACTTGTCCTTCGGCTCAACTCTGATTTCAGCCTTGGAATTGTTGGGATAGGCAAGCTCAATTATATTTTGCGGCTCGTTAAATTTGGCACTCAGTGGCCGGTACAAGGTGTCTAGCTTACTATTGTACAAAGTCAACAATGGAGAGGGCCTATCGGATGGACTCAACTCCCTTGGCTGAGGCTTTGTAAGGTCTTTTATGCTATAAATAAGGCCTTGGTCATTGATACTTATTTTCAAATAATTTGTACCGAAACTGGTTTTTGAACTTTGGGAACAGCCAAGTACTAAAGTTAGTAATAGAAAGAGAAAAAATCCACGTCCATTTTTCTTTAAACAATGACCGATATTAAAAATTGTATCTATCAAATTGAAAACCATTTATGATTTAAAAGATTACCTATTACCATTACTAAAAACAAATCCTTGATAGTAGCAACATCTTTATTCAATATTTGTTTTGGAAATATCGATGTCGATAGCAAGGCTGTCCTTTGCAATAGAATCCAGGGGCATCTCTCCTGTAAATATTCCCTGAACGCTGTCAATTTCTATGGGTTTATCTTGTAGAATGGCAAGGGTATCCTTAATTCGCAATTCCTGTAAATAGGTAGAATCGGTTTGAGCAAACTCATAAGCCTCGGCTGCATTGGATTCCACAAAAGGCCTACAGGGAAAATAATCAAAATCGTATTCAAAATTAGTGAGCAAAGGTCTTTTCCAATAACTCAAATTCTTTAATATAGAGGCTACAATTGGCAGGGCAGTATTGGCACCAGATCCCATACTGGTAGACGCAAATTGTACCCGTTTGTCAAAGGTGCCCACCCAAGAACCGACAACCAGCTCTGGGGAACAAGCAATAAACCAGCCATCGCCATTATTCTGGGTAGTTCCGGTCTTTCCAATAATATTAAAAGGAATCTCATAACCCAACAAACGCGACCCTGTGCCTTCCCTAATAACACCTTCCATCATTTTCTGCAAGGCCTTAATATTTTCGGTGCTCGCCACCCTTCCTTCATACCTCGGTTTTGCTTCAAACAAAACTTTGCCCTGTTCATCTTCTATACGATCAATAGCATAAGGTTTTATATTGTTTCCACCATTGGAAATACTGGCGTATGCTGTTACCATTTCCAATAAACTGATATCGGCCGTACCCAATACGATGGATGGCACATTCGGAAGTTCCGATCCTATACCCATTTTCTTTGCCTGGTCCAAGACCCTCTCCGTTCCCGTCCTTAGTTGCAGGGTTACCGAAACCGTATTAATGGAATTTGCCAATGCACCATGCATAGAATAACTGCCACCGTACTTATTATTGGAATTTCGGGGTCTCCAATCCTCGTAGTTGGAATATGTGATTAGATTATTGTCATAATAGTTACAAGGGTCCTCCCCTGCCTGCAAAGCAGCCAAATAGGTAATAGGCTTAAAAGTAGATCCGACCTGTCTAGGCGTAACAACATTGTCTATTTGGCTAAATCCGTAATCGATACCACCTACGTAGCCCATTATCCGCCCAGAAGCACTGCTAACAGCTATAACTCCGGCATGTAATCTATTGATACTTTTTGCGATAGAATCTTCCAAAGATTGCATTTGCTCTTCAAACCCCTTGCCGATTACCCAATATTTTCTCTTCCGCTTTTCCTTGACAAAGACTGCTATTTCCGCCTCTGTCCTACCCCTTTGTCGCATTTGCTGTACCTCCCTATTTTGATCCACCAACTTTTGAAGAAGCACTTCCCTACCTCCCTCGGTGGTTGCTGCCGCCCAGTAGGTATCCATAAGTTTCTGAAGATTGTCTGCCTGTCTATGCAGGGCAGCTTCGGCATATTTCTGTATGTTGGTATTTAAGGTGGTATAAATGTTTAACCCGTCCGCCTCCAAATCGTAGATATGACCATCCGGCGCAGGGTTGTCCTCAGCCCACAAAGCAAACTCCGTTGCTACATAATCCTTGAAGTATGCAGAAAAAGATGACACTTTCTTTGGTGTTTGATAATTCAATTTTAAGGGAGTCTGGGCCTCTTCAAAAGTTTCAGGGGTGATATAATCGTATTTAAGCATTTGCGACAGAACCACATTCCGTCTCTGTTCGGCCCGTTCCGGAAAATTTCTTGGATTATAATAGGACGGGGCCTTTAGTAGGCCAACCAAGGTAGCGCTTTCGGGCAAGGTTAATTCCTCTGGCGCCTTATTAAAGAAACGAAATGCCGCCTTTTCAATACCGTAGATATTTTCGCCAAAGGAAACTGTGTTGAAGTACAGCAATATAATATCCTCCTTATCGTAAATACTTTCCAGTCTTCTGGCAATGAATATCTCCCTAATTTTATTGATTGGTGTAGAAAGAAAGAACTGTTGCTCCCTCCCAAACAAATTTTTGGCCACCTGTTGGGTAATGGTACTACCTCCTCCTGCATTTTGTTGCAAAATGATGGATTTTATCAATACCCGTGCATAACTTTTGTAGTCTATCCCCCTATGTTCATAGAACCTTGAATCCTCCGTGGCTACTAGTGCCTGTATTAAAGGGGGTTTTATTTGCGAACTATCGGCATTTGATCTGTTTTGAAGATAATAATACCCTATTGGCTCCTTATTGGAGGCATAGATCGTAGAGGTAACAGGGTTTTTTAGGCTTTTTAAATAAGCTTTGGTCGGTAATTTCCCAAAAGCACCTAGGTAAATAACCAGGAAAAATAAAAACAGACTACAAAATCCGGCAATAGCTGCAAATAGCAATGATTTAAAGGGATGTTGCCTAACATAGATCATTAATCTACGGAACCTTGACCAGGTTTGCGCCAAAACATTTTTTATGCCTTTAATTATCATAATACCTTTTAACAAATTTCCGCAATTTAAATGCGATTACAAATAAAAATAATCAATAGTGTCCGGAAAATAATTATCGCTTAAATAAAAATCGCCATCCATAAGTCGTTCTGCACCTTGAAACAAAAAAATCATGAGCTTCCTGCTTTCAATACTAAGCTTAGACTTTTATTGATTAAGCTAGTATCAAGATAAATTTAGTCTATCCTTTTTTTTATAGGTATTTGGTTGTTTGGTAAGGCACCTCTCTGATTCAACACTTTTGCGGGATCAGAATCTTTTGCAAGCAGTAATGGTTTTAACAAGTATGAGTGCGCTTCTTTTTCATAGATTAGATTGGATCATACATTCAAGGTTTTTTAATATACATAAATTCATCACTTATAAGAACTGACCAGAGCTTTCTTTGCTCGCTTAGCATCTTTACATATTGCTTTAGATTAGTACCTTCCCCAACAAATAAGTGACCCCATCACCAAAGAATCAAGACTAGTTCAACTCAACGCTTCCCTTCTTTTCATAGGGCAATCACATAATCATAACCATTGATATGGTAGATATAAACCTTAGGTTCAACTGGCTATTTTTAAATCATGGCACGCCAATGGAGTAAATTCTTTGGCAACGAAACGGATGACGGGTTGAATTAGAAACATTAAACTGCGGATTTAGAACAAAAAGGCACTATCCCTTTCATCTTCCGCTACTACCATTAGACAGAGCTTACCAAACCATGATGAAATAAGGGCCATTATACAATTTTTTAGTACTTTAACAAGAGAACTAATAAATTCAAATTTTGATACCTATGAAAAATAGACCAAAACAGATCGATATTTCAGATCTTGCATTCTTCGTTGCATTCTTACTACTTTTTCAATCGTGTAAAGAAACTCTTCAAATTGATAGTGTAACCAAGCAGCCAAAACTAGGTACAAAATCTGTGAAAATCCTAGAAGTAGCGGGACTTGAATTCAGGGATCTGAACAAGAACGATACATTAGATCCTTATGAGGATTGGCGTTTAACCGCAGAAGAAAGAAGTACGGATTTGGTTTCTAAATTAAGTATACCTCAAAAGGCGGGTCTAATGCTGATCAGTACGACACTTATGAAAAATGATGCCGGCAGAGGGCCCGGTAAAGAACCTATCACAAGCGGTTTTAACGAAACCGATGCTGTAAGCGATGTTAACTTTTTTACGAAAAAGCCGCTTTCCGCACCAATGATGTCAACGGCCGGTACTACCAAAGATGTCGACGAATTTTATAAGAGACATTTTATTTTAAGGGCCAACACAGCGGTCGACACCATTGCCAAATGGGCAAATAGGTTGCAAGAACTATGCGAAAATGGCGCATTCGGTATACCTGCCACAATTGCCTCAAATCCTCGAAACCATATTTCCGTCGACGCATCGGTAGGTTTGACTATGGGAAGAACCGCATTCACCTCTTTTCCCGGAGAATTGGGCCTAGCGGCGATGAGAGATTTTGAATTGGTACGGCAATTTGCCGATATATCAAGGCAAGAATGGCGTGCAGTAGGCATTAATAAGGGTTATATGTACATGGCCGACTTGGCTACGGAACCACGCTGGCAGCGCACTGAAGGTACTTTTGGAGAAGATGCAGAGCTCGCCGCCAACATGATGACCGAAGTGGTAAAGGGTTTTCAAGGTGAACAATTAGGTAGTACATCAGTAGCCCTGACTACCAAACATTTTCCTGGCGGTGGTTCTGGTGAAGGCGGTCAGGACCCACATTTTGATTGGGGTAAAAAGGGCATTTACCCAGGGGGTATGTTCGAACGAAATCTAATTCCTTTTAAAGCGGCGATAGAAGCGGGAACTTCCGCCATTATGCCCTACTATTCGTTGCCCTCGGGTACGGAATACGAAGAAGTAGGTTTTGCCTTTAACAAGCGAATTCTACAGGAAGTACTTAGAGGTCGATTAGGTTTCAAAGGAATTATAAATTCAGATACTGGGCCCATTGAAATGATGCCCTGGGGCGTGGAAGAACTAAGTATAATAGAACGTTACAAAAAAGCATTGGAAGCAGGTGTCAACCTTTTCTCAGGTCAGGCTGACCCAACATTGTTGATAGAAGCCATTTCTACATTTCCTGAACTGATGCCCATAGTAGATGCCTCCGTTCACAAAATTTTAATCGAAAAGTTTCAATTGGGCCTCTTTGAGAATCCATATGTGGATGTAAGTGCTGCCAAGCAAATAGTAGGTAATGATGAGTTTAAGAAGACCGCAGAAGTGGCTCTTCGCAAATCAATTGTTCTTTTGCGAAACCAAAATGAAATCCTTCCGTTGAAAGCAAATACAAAGGTGTACTTCGAAACCTTTACGGAAAATAGAGATGCTTCACCTACCAACGTTTTCCAGACTGACAACAATAGCTGGGATATTGAATTTGTAGACAGTGTCGATAAGGCCGATTTTACGATTCTCTGGCTAATTCCAAAAGGAAAATCCTTATTTCAGTCCAATGGAGGCCCCTTGCATATTGACCTCTCCAATAACGGAATCGATGTGGAATATATAAGGCAAGTAGCGGCTCAAAAACCAACCATTTTGGCGGTGAATTATACCAACCCTTGGGCTATTGATGAAGTGTACCAAGACGGATCAAAAACCATTCTCGGTGTTCTAGCAACTTTTGGCACCACCCCTGAGGCTATATTAGATATCGTAACGGGCAAGTATAATCCATCAGGTAAAATGCCCTTTACCACGCCTATTTCCGATGAAGCGGCACAAAATCAGAAATCTGATGTTCCGGGCTATTTGGAGGGTGACGCTTATGGACTCTTTAATTTTGATGAAGGCTTACGTTATTCAACTAATTAACAGGCGCGAAGGGCGATAAAAAAATTCTCGCAATAAAATTTTGGTTCTTTTTAAAAAAACATAATTACTAATGGAAAAACAATGCATAGGGCAATTACAAAAAAGTTTACCTGGCCTTTCTTTATACAAATCATGGAATGTGCTTCAGCAAACAGCGTCAATCTGATGCCCGGCGATAATCCAGAAAGTGACAATGTTGGTTGGCGAAGCCTTATTAAAAATATTTTTTTAGTGCTTAGCCCTTTAGAACTTGGTGATGAGTTAGAATTAGTGATTGAAGATATTGGTATTTTGAGGAAGACAGTCGTTTAATTTCCAAATCCGTAGTGTCCGATAAAAGATTTTAAAAGCGGGATTTCCTCGATAGGATTTCCCGCTTAATTTATATCTTGAAGTTACCACAACATTCGAGATATGAATAAAAGTAAAAACTTTAGTGGACAACCCATTACCAAACAGGTGTTAGATTTCATTTTGCCCAACGATGTTCATCGGACAACCGAAAAGCACAACAGCGACAGGCACACCAAAAAGTTCACCACATATGAACATTTGGCCACTATGATATGTACGGCTGCAGCTCACTTTATGAAGTATCGAGTATCATGCTTGCCTGTGAAGACAAAATCAATCATTTAAGGCTAAAGGACTTCCATAAGCGCAGTACCTTGTCCGACGCCAACTAAAGAAGAAGTTCAGCGGTATTTGCCGATATCTTTCAATTGCTCTATGGGCTTTACCATCGTTTTTTATCGGACAGCAGGGTTTGTGAACCAGCGGTAAAGGACCTTAAAATTGTTGATTCCTCGACCATAGCGCTCTTTGGAGACATCCTCAAAGGCGTGGGCAGGAATCCGCTCAACGGCAAGAAGAAGGGCAACATCAAGATACATACCATGATACACGCCATGGAAGATGTGCCCTGTCTGGTAAAGTTTTCAAGTGCCGCCACATATGACCATACCTTTTTAAAAGACCTTGAACTGAAAAATGGATCTTATATGGTATTTGACAAGGGATATGTGCATTATGCACAATAACAAAAAGGGACATTGGAAGATATTTACTTAATGACCAGGAAAAAGGACAATGCCCGTTATACAAGCATTAAAGAGTTCGATGTTTCCGACACGGTAGATGATACCGTGCTAATGGACGAAAAAATAGAACTCAAGAACAACGACGGCAAGATATTTTACCTTAGAAGAATAGCTTTTTGGTTCGATGAACATCAAAAAGTGTATGAATTCATTACCTACAACTATTACTTTGATGCAGATAAGATCGCCGAAGTCTACAAGAACAGATGGCAGATCGAGACAAAGTTAAAACGACTAAAGCAAAACTTTCCCCTCAAATACTTCTTAGGGGACAACCAAAATGCCATTGAGATACAGATTTGGGTCAGTTTGATAATCCAGCTCATCACACTTGTCATTCAGCGAAAAGCAGAGAAAAAATGGGCATACTACAATATGATATCCGTGATACGGTATCATTTAATGACCTATATTGACCTGTTCCAGTTCCTGAAAAATCCAAAGGCAAAGTAGGAGGACATTACAACAAAAAACATAGGATGGTTAAGCTTTTTTGACCCATAACTGGGTTCTGTTTGACATTGTCCTATCAAATTCAATGAAAAACAGGGGGAAAATGCGTTTTTTCCTAACTTTATATTTTTATGGGACACTACTGAAAAATAATCCAATATTCATTATCAGCTCTCTTTTTCACCTGAAATAAATTACAGTGTGATTGCTGAAAATAATTGTAACGAAAATCGAAAGTTCTAAAGTCATTATCCATGTAATACAGAAGATTATAAATTGGACAGGGAAAGGGCACAAATATTTATCAATGGACTTGGACCTTGCTGCAAAAACAGATTGTATTGACTTATATCAGAAATTAATATAATTACACCGAATATATCCACATTAACTTTTATAATTTACAGTTGTTCTTTATCTTGCTGACTAATTGCTTTTTAGAGGTCCCAAATTCGTTTTAAAAGAATTATAATTTTAAGATAAATTGTAACATTTGCGCTTTATCTTTGTAAAACAATGTGGATTTCCTTTGAGCAAGGTAGATTGATAACCGCATTAAATACATATCTAAAAAATACTATATTTTTTGTTTTGATGGCATTATAGATTTAAATGCTTACAACCGGAAGTTTATTTACATATTTAGAATCCGATCTTATGATAACACAGGTAACAAAAGGCATTAAAATTTCGGTAAACACCAGTTTTGAAGGAACCTTCTTCAAGAACTACAAAATGCATTTTGCTTTCGGCTATACCATAACCATAGAAAACCAAAGCAAGGATTCGGTACAATTGACATCACGTCATTGGCAGATTTATGATTCCTTGAATGAATTGGAAGTATTGGACGGCGAAGGGGTAATTGGCAAAAAGCCGGTTATCAAACCGGGTGAATCCCATACCTACAGTTCCGGATGCCTTTTGGCTTCCACTATTGGGGCCATGAAGGGCCATTACAATATGGTGGGCATAAATAATTCCGAGAAATTCAGGGTGTACATTCCCACATTTAAGTTTAGTGCTCCATTTGCACTAAATTAAATTTCAAACCCTTCTTTTTTTATTAATATTTCCATGATGCTTTTTTATGGAAAACGCTGAGCACTGTTTTAACAACAATTACGGTATTTCCTTTTATTGCCATTCTTTCCCCGAATCCTAAAATTCACCTAGCTCTTAGTTTTATTTTCGCTGATGCATTTAGTACCTTTACCGTGAATTTGAACTTAAAAAAGAATATCATGGGCAAAGGATTTTTTCAAGTCCCCACGGCATACAACGAACCTATTAAAAGTTATGCCCCGGGCACTCCAGAGCGGGAAGAAGTACTAAAGCAATACAGTGCCTATTTCAATGGCAAAGCAGACATTCCAATGTACATTGGCGGAAAAGATATTAAAACTGGAAACACCAGAACTATTTCCCCTCCCCACGACCATCAGCACATAGTTGGCCAGTACCATACTGCCAGCAAGGAAGATGTATCCAATGCTGTATCCAACGCTTTGGAAGCTAGGAAAAAATGGGCAGATTTGGAGTGGGAGCAACGCGCTGCCATATTCCTCAAGGCCGCTGAATTGATTTCGGGACCATATAGGGCAAAGATCAATGCCGCAACTATGATTGCGCAATCAAAAAATATACATCAGGCCGAAATTGATTCTGCCTGTGAACTTATAGATTTCCTTCGTTTCAACGTTGAATATATGTCGCAGATCTACGAGGAACAGCCAGATTCTGCGGAAGGTATTTGGAACAGGGTGGAATACCGACCTTTGGAAGGCTTCATCTACGCCATAACCCCATTTAATTTCACTGCAATTGCCGGAAACCTTCCAGCAAGTGCGGCAATGATGGGAAATGTGGTATTATGGAAACCTAGTGATAGTCAGGTGTTTTCTGCCAAGGTAATCGTGGACATCTTTAAGGAAGCCGGACTACCCGATGGCGTTATCAATGTGGTTTACGGAGATCCTGTAATGATTACAAAAGTAGCTTTGGACAGTCCGGATTTCGCTGGAATCCACTACACAGGATCCACCCATGTATTTAAGGAATTGTGGAAACAAATTGGAAACAATATCCACAAATACAAAACCTATCCTAGGATTGTAGGTGAAACTGGGGGCAAGGATTTTATAATTGCACACCCTACCGCCAACACAAAACAGGTTGCAACTGCCATTGTAAGGGGAGCTTTTGAATTCCAAGGCCAGAAATGTAGTGCGGCCTCCAGGGTTTATCTTCCAAAATCTATATCCAAAGAAATATTGGATTATGTAAAAACAGATGTGGAATCGTTTAACAAACCTGGTTCTCCCGAGGATATGGGCAACTTTATTACGGCGGTTATCCATGAAGCTTCTTTTGACAAATTGGCAAAGTACATTGACCAGGCCAAAAAGGACAAGAATGCCGAAATTTATGTGGGCGGAAATTATGACAAATCCAAGGGCTACTTTATAGAGCCTACCGTGATAGTAACCACCGACCCAAAATATACCACCATGGAAACCGAACTTTTCGGCCCTGTGGTTACTATTTACGTGTATGAGGACAAGGATTGGTCCAAAACGCTTACCTTGGTAGATAGCACCTCCGAATACGCACTAACGGGTGCCGTACTCTCTGGGGATCGTTATTCTATTGCCGAAGCAACCAAAGCATTACAGAACTGTGCCGGCAACTTTTATATTAACGACAAACCTACAGGTGCCGTTGTAGGACAGCAACCATTTGGTGGTGCACGAGCTTCCGGCACCAATGACAAGGCTGGTTCCGCACAAAACCTTTTGCGTTGGGTTTCCCCTAGGCTTATAAAGGAAACTTTTGTTACTCCAGTAGATTATAGATATCCATTCCTGGGATAAGGGAATAGAAATAAATAAACAAGGCCCGTATTTGCTTAGTGCAGATACGGGCCTTGCCTATTATATAAATCCACTCGCTCTTAGCAGTCATTTTACTCCTAAAGCCCTTAATTTGGGCAGACTAAAGCCATCAATTTCGGAATAATACCGGGCAAAAGGATAGATTTAACATAAATTAAACCAGCTTTCACACAATTATAATGTAAATTTAACGTTAACTTATTGTAAATTTACAGTGAATTTAAAGTTAACTCTAAAGCCCAAAGTCATGAAAGAAAGTATCGAAAACAAAACTCCGAAAAAATCGAAAAGTTTTTCATTTAGGAATATCCCCAATTACATTAAGGCATACGCCAAAACTTGTAGGGAGTCTTATTACCACATGTTAAGTCTATAAAATTAGCCCTTAAATTTTACGGGTAAGTAAACCAATTTTTTGGTTTCAAAGAATTCCTCTTCAAATATTGCCGAAAGATCATAGACTTCAACGGTACGGTATTCCTTTAATTCTTCTTCAAGATCCCCTCCTTTTAAATAGAGGATTCCATTCTTACGTTCGTGTTCGGATTTCTTTTTTATTTTCCCTTTCACCCAATGCGTAAATGTCGGCATTGCCGCTACTGCCCTACTAACAATAAAATCGAACTGCCCCTTAATCTCTTCAACTCTCGAATTAACCGCGGTGACATTTTCAATTTCCAATCCCGCAACAACTTCCTGAACTACTTTGATCTTTTTTCCAATGGCATCAACCAGTGTAAAATGGGTCTCGGGATATAAAATGGCCAAGGGAATCCCAGGAAACCCACCTCCGGTTCCTACATCCAAAACTTCCGCCCCGGGATTAAATTTTTGAAACTTGGCAATTGCCAATGAATGGAGCACATGTCTCAAATACAGCTCATCTATATCCTTTCTGGAGACTACATTTATCTTTACGTTCCAATCCTGGTACAAATGTTGCAATTTTTCAATTTGCTGTTTCTGCAAATCCGTTAAATCTGGAAAATATTTATAAATGATTGTGTAGTCCATTATGATTCGTTAAATTTTTGCAAAAATAGCACTTTAATGGGCATGGCCTACGTTTTAACAAAGCAGTTATACATAATTTGGGCTGTATTTGCCTTATATTTACAAAAAATTAAATCATGGACAATAAACCCATAAGATTTTCAAGAAAAGACTCAGCACAGTTTTTCAAAACCCTAAATAAGCGCGTTAATGATTATTTCAGGGAAAACAACCTTAAAAAAACAGGGAACTGGAAATTGCACTTAAAAACCGCAGTAATGTTTGCCTTATTTTTGGCCCCCTATTTTCTAATCCTGACCCTAGGGCTTCCAAATTGGGCGAATTTATTGCTCACCATTACTATGGGAGTGGGCATGGCCGGAGTTGGGATGAATGTAATGCACGATGGAAATCACGGTTCCTATTCCAATAAAAAATGGGTAAACAAACTCATGGGCGGAAGTATCTACATCCTGGCTGGTAACGTATACAACTGGCAGGTTCAACACAACGTATTGCACCACACCTACACCAATATCCACGAACACGATGAGGATTTGGAAGCAGGAAGGATCCTGAGGTTTTCAAAGCATGCCAAGTGGCACAGATTCCATAAATTTCAACATTTTTACTCTATCTTCCTTTATGGCCTTCTTACATTTAACTGGGCCATAACAACGGATTTTCAACAGATGTACCGCTATACCAAAAGAAAATTGGCCTATGGCAAGTTCCCTAATCCGTTTATGAACTGGAGTATGCTGGTTGTAACCAAGCTTATATATCTAACCATCTGGATCGTGTTACCCATGGTATTTCTAGATATTGCATGGTGGAAAATTCTTTTAGGATTTTTCATAATGCATTATGTTGCAGGAGTAATTCTGAGCGTAGTTTTTCAATTGGCACATGTTGTGGACGAAGCGGAAACGCCACTTCCAGAGAAGGACGGTACTATGAAAAATACTTGGGCCATCCATCAATTGTTCACCACCGTAAACTTTGGTACCAAAAACCGTATAGTAAACTGGTTTACAGGAGGTTTAAACCATCAGGTGGAGCATCATATTTTCCCAAATATTAGTCATATACATTACACAAAAATTGCCAAAATTGTTAAAGAGACCGCAAATGAGTTTAATTTGCCATACAACGAATATAAAACTACAAGAAAAGCTATAATTTCGCACTTCAAACATCTAAAGGAACTGGGCAAAAAACCCAAATTTCAATATCAGTAAATTATAATATACAAATGAAGAACCATTTATCCGATAGGATCAATTCCATGTCCACCTCGGCCACATTGGCTATGGCCGCTAAAGCCAGAGAATTAAAAAATGAAGGTAAAGATATCATTGGCTTAAGTCTTGGGGAACCTGACTTTAATATCCCTGATTTCATCAAGGAAGCTGCCAAAGAGGCCATAGACCAAAATTACAGCAGTTATTCCCCGGTGGACGGCTATGCCGATTTAAAGCAGGCCATTGCCAATAAATTTAAACGGGACAATGGACTTACTTACGGCCTTAACCAGATTGTAGTCTCTACAGGAGCTAAACAATCCTTGGCAAATATTGCTATGGTTATGCTCAATGATGGTGACGAGGTTATTCTACCAGCTCCTTATTGGGTAAGTTATAGCGATATTGTGAAATTGGCCCAAGGTGTGCCCGTAGAAGTACCTACAAGCATTGACACCGATTTTAAGATGACTCCGGAACAATTGGAGAAGGCCATTACGCCTAAGACCAAAATGATGTGGTTCAGCTCTCCTTGTAATCCAAGTGGATCTGTTTACAACCAGGAAGAGTTGGAAGGTTTGGCCAAAGTATTGAGAAAGCATCCCAACATTTTTGTGGTATCGGATGAAATATATGAACATATCAATTTTAGAGGAGGACATGTAAGTATTGCCAATATAGAAGGCATGTACGATCGAACCATTACGGTAAACGGTGTTTCAAAGGCATTTGCTATGACCGGATGGCGTATTGGATATATAGGAGGTCCGGATTGGATTGCCAAGGCCTGTACCAAATTTCAGGGCCAGATTACCAGTGGTGCCAATTCTATTGCCCAACGTGCAACCATAGCCGCTCTTAATGCCCCAATTTCCTCCATTAAATTTATGATCGACGAATTCCATAAGAGACGCGATCTTGTCTTGGAACTATTGGGAGAAATAAAAGGATTTAACCTTAATGTCCCTGAGGGAGCATTTTATGTATTTCCCGATATCTCCAGCTTCTTTGGAAAAACAATTAACGGTACATTGATCAATAATGCTTCCGATTTTGCGCTTTACCTTTTGGAAAAGGCAAATGTAGCTACCGTAACAGGTGAAGCTTTTGGAAATGATAATTGCATACGTATTTCCTACGCGGCTTCAGAGAAGGAACTAAGGGAAGCAATGGCCAGAATAAAGGCAGTCTTATAATACAGACTTTAGTCTTAAAAAAAATGGACGTCCTAACCGACGTCCATTTTTTTTTACTTTTTTTTAATATTCTAAGTACGCTTCCAAAAATAGGGAGAAAACAGAATCAATACTGTGAATAGCTCCAACCTACCCAAGAGCATTAGAAAACCACACCACCATTTCCCCAGGGCCGGAAGGCTATTAAAATTGACCAACGGATTTAAAGTACCCAAGGCCGGACCTACATTCCCCAGTGAGGAGGCTGCCCCCCCAATGGCACTTTCAAAGTCCAACCCCAGTGCACCAAGCACCAAGGATCCAATGATAAATAACAACATATAGAGTACAAAAAATGCAATTATATTGTACACGATGTGTTCGGGTACCGTCTTATTGTTATAGCGAACAGGAATAACGGCATTGGTATGTAGGGTACGCTTAAATTCCAATAGGCCATTTTTGATAATTAACAAATGCCTCATCACCTTGATGCCCCCTGCGGTTGAACCAGCAGAACCCCCAAGGAAAAACAGTCCAAAAAAGAATATGGTCAAAAAAGGGGTCCAGGAAGTAAAATCGGCAGTAACAAATCCTGTTGTCGTAATAACCGAGACCACTTGAAACAAGGTATGTCTAAAGGCACTTTCCCCCTCTCCCAACACCATAGGATGAAAATTGGACATCGGTACATTGGCCTGAAAATAAACAACCAAACTGGCCACTATGGTAAAGCAAAAAATAAAAATGGAATAGAATTTAAATTCCTCATCCATTATCACTTTTTGCACCTTGCCCTTAAAGGCATAATAGCTTAATACGAAGTTGCTACCGGCCAAAAACATGAACAAAATAACTATATATTGTATTAAAGGTTGATCGTTCCAATAAGCCATACTGGCGTTTTTGGTAGAAAAACCTCCAGTGGAAAGGGTTGCCAAAGAATGGTTTACTGCATCAAAAAAGGACATTCCGGCCAATTTCAACAATAGGGTCTCGGCCACGGTATAGCTAAAGTAAATCAACCAAAGTCGCTTGGCTGTATCCGTAATCCTTGGATGTAATTTGTCCCCACTTGGCCCAGGAGCCTCAGCCGCAAACAATTGCATTCCCCCAATACCCAATAAAGGCAAAATAGCAATTGCAAGAACTATAATCCCCATCCCACCTATCCAATGGGTTAAACTCCTCCACAATAGGATCCCTTCCGGTAAAACCTCTATATCGTCCACCACCGAAGCACCAGTAGTGGTATACCCGGACATAGTCTCAAAAAAGGCATTGGTGACGTCTGGAATGGCCCCTGAAAAAAGATAGGGCAACATCCCCGAGGCGGACATGACCAACCAACCAAAAGTAACAATGATGTATCCTTCCTTTCGCTTAACCTCTTTTTTGTGGTTTCGCGTATAGAACATGGCCAAAACACCAACAAGCATCGTAACCACTGCCGCAAGGGTAATATCCAAGGTAGCTCCATCATCATAGACTCCACTTACCACTGCAGCCAAAATCATAAAAAAACCATTACAAAGTAATAGCAATCCCATGAGGTGAAAGATAATTTTAGAATTTAAGCCCATACTAAAGGAATAGCTTTTCAATTTTCGGAATGGCACTTGGCAAACAACACACCACTACCCTATCGCCTTCTGTAATTCTAAATCCCCCTAAGGCAATAATCCCTTGATTATCGCGGATTACCCCTCCAATGGTAGCTTCCTCGGGAAATTCTAGCTCCCTAATTATTTGTCCGTTCACCTGCGATGTTGGCTTAACAATGAATTCTAAAATCTCTGCATTTAAATTATTCAGCCTGGTCATCGCTACAATTTCGCCTTTGCGGATATGCCTGAAGATATTATTCGCAGCCAATAGCTTTTTATTAAGCAGGGTATCTATTCCTATGGAGTGTGATAATTGAAAATAATCCATATTCTCCACTAGGGCAATTGTCTTTTTAACATTTTTGGATTTGGCAACCAAGCAAGACATTATATTCGTTTCAGAATTTCCGGTAACAGCCACGAAAGCATCCATGGCCTCCAAATTTTCCTCTTCCAAAAGCTCTACATTTCTACCATCACCATTAATGATGAGGGCATTGGGCAGCTCATCTGCCAAATCGAAAGCCTTTTCCTTACTTTTCTCAATAAGCTTTACGTTAAACTTATTTCTGCAAAGATCACGGGCGGTTTTAAAGCCTACCTTACTACCACCAAGTATCATTACGTTTTTGATTTCCTTCTTCTCCTTCCCGGTGAGTTTGTACAGTTCATCCAAGCCCTCTCTGGAAGTTATAAAATACACCTGATCATTATCCTTAAAAACAGTATCGCCCCTTGGCACTATTGTGTATTGGGTACCCATCCTTTGAATGGCGATGGGCATAAAATGTAGTTCAGAAAAAATCTGGGCCGCCTCCTTTACCGTCTTTCCCACAAAAGGTGCGGTACTCGGCAAGGATACACCCACCATAATCAGAAGACCTTCCTCAAATTCGTAAGTATTGTTAAATGCGGATTGATTCAACAATAGTTGAATTTCGGTAGCTGCCAAAGCCTCCGGAGAAATAAGCTCATCTATACCCAAGTCCGGAAACCTAATGGCTTCCTTGTTATGAATAAATTCAGCGTTGGAGATACGGGCTATGGTACGCTTACATCCCAATTGTTTTGCCAACATGCACAAAGTAATATTAGTGGTCTCCGAAGAGGTTACTCCAATAACCAGATCGGATCTCTCTACCTGAGCATCCTTTAAAATGGCAATGGAAGTAGCGTCTCCCCTAAGCACCCTAATATCCAAATGACTGTCTGCATAAGATAAACTATCCTTATTACTATCTATCAGAGTAATATCCTGGGATTCGTAGGACAGTAATTTGGCCAAATGAAAACCTACTTCACCAGCCCCTGCAATAATAATTTTCATCTGTTATATAAATTGTTTTTCATCAATCGAAGTACACAATATTTAATGGTTAATCCTGTGTTGTTATAGTTTTACACCCCAAGTATCCTAAATTTAATTATAAACCAAATCTATTTCCTTTGTACAACTCCTTTTCGAATTCCGAATCAATCCATTTTTCCCATATAGGAAAGAAGCTTGCTAAATCATATTTCAATTAAAATCTGACTGTAAGCGCGACAAAATTACATAATTAAATTGGGTTGTATTCTAAAATACACCAGTTAAGCAGATAGAGGTCATCTCTTATTGTAAAAATTAGAAGTATATCTTTAGGTCTATATAGTATCTTTACCAAAAATTTAATGATTATGGATAAAAAGGTGACCCCTTATAAAGATTCAACGCTAGGCAAAAAGGAACAGGTTACAAAAATGTTTGATACCATTTCTGGAAATTACGATGGACTTAACAGGGTTATATCCTTTGGAATTGATATTAGATGGCGAAAGCGCGTAGTATCCATAGTCTCCAAAAAAAAACCTGCGAAAATTTTGGACATTGCTACCGGAACGGGCGACTTGGCCATTAACATGACCAAAACAGGGGCCAAAGAGATTATCGGCTTGGATATCTCTCCAGGAATGTTGGAAGTTGGCAAAAGAAAAATTTTGGAAAAAAAACTGGGGGAAACTATCAAAATGATTGTTGGTGATAGTGAAAATCTGCCTTTTGAAAACAATTCCTTTGATGCCATTACAGTTGCATTTGGAGTACGGAATTTTGAAAATCTTGAAAAAGGACTCAAGGAAATATATCGGGTCCTAAAGCCAGGAGGCTCATTTGTAGTTCTTGAAACCTCCATTCCCACAAAAACGCCCTTCAAACAAGGTTATAAATTCTACACCAAATTCATACTGCCGGCCATTGGAAAATTATTTTCCAAAGATCGCAGTGCCTATGCCTATTTATCCGAATCCGCAGCTGCCTTCCCCCATGGAAAACAGTTCAACAATATTTTGGCAAAAATTGGGTTTATAGGTATAGACAATAGACCCCAAACATTTGGGGTTGCCTCTATTTACGTAGCTACAAAGTAAAATATGAAAAATATTTTTGTTCTTTTTATTGCTTTTTGTACTCTGGGCAACACGGCCATGGCCCAGTTTAATGAAAAACCCGTAATGAACCTTGAAAATGAGGACAAGCCATTACTAAATTGGGGATATTTTTTAGGCTTCAACCAATATGACTTTAAATTTGAATACAAAGACGATCTACCCGATATTCTGGTGGACAAATCATTTGGATTTAACGTAGGGCTGATCGGGGAACTGCGACTTAACAAGTTTTTGGATCTTCGCTTCGAACCTGGATTGCACTACAACCAGAGAAATTTGGGCTTTCCAGGGTTTGATAACGAAAGGGATGCCATAAGGGAGGTAAAATCGACATATATAAATTTTCCCTTGCTCCTAAAGGTCAGTACCCTAAGACTGGGGAATTGGAAACCATTCCTGGTTGGCGGGGCGTCTACCTCATTAAACCTGGGCAGTAATGAACAAAGTTTGGACGACAACAGCAGCGCTACTTTCCGAATGAAAAAGACCACCTATTATTACGAAATGGGTTTTGGGATCGATTTCTATTTGGAATATTTCAAGTTCACTCCCTCTATCCGCGGAGTTTTTGCCATTAATGATGAATTGGTACGTGATAATGACCCCAATAGCCCATGGACTGGCAATGTTGAAGCAATGATGACCAGGGGACTTTTTATCAATTTTACCTTTGAGTAGAGAATTATCCCCTTCTAATTTCGTTCAACAAAATGGCAGTGGCTGTTGCCACATTTAAACTTTCAGTAGTTTTGGGCCCGAACTGTGGAATGCTAATTTTTTTCTCAACCAAGGCCTCAATGGCTTCCGACACCCCATTGGCCTCATTCCCCATTACCAATATTCCCCTTTTGGGAAATTTTTCCTTATAAACCTCTACACCATCCATAAACGCACCGTACACTGCAACCTCGGAATTGCTGAAAATCCTTTTCAAATCTCCGTACACAATATTTACCCTGGTTATGGATCCCATAGTTGCCTGAAGAACTTTAGGATTATAGCAATCCACGGAATTGGATGAACATAGTAGGCTCTTGATCCCAAACCAATCGCAAAGGCGAATAATTGTACCCATATTTCCAGGGTCCCGAACATCGTCCAAAGCAATGATCCAATCAGAAAAATCCAATGGCTCGGGTACCGGAAAATGAAATACGCCCAAGACCTTATTTGGAGTGGACAATCCGCTCATTTTTTTCAATTCCCCCTCACTTATCACCTCAACAAAGTCTCCCTTAAACTCCAACACGGTGCTGTCCGTAACATATATTCTATAGACCTTCAGGGAAGAATTAAGCAGTTCCCGAACTGTCTTTATCCCCTCCACCACAAACAACTTGTTTTGCGTTCGGTACTTTTTTTGCTGTAAATTTTTTATAAATTTTATTTGGCTTTTAACAACCATACAAATAATGTATTTTTGACTTCTATGAGGACACGGCCGTGTATGCATTTAAACATTACGAAAATAGGATTATTATTGCTAGTAATTGCAATTACCTCCTGCAATGCAATAAAAAGAGTTGGCGATGACGAACTCCTATTGACCAAAAACCTAATTTATGCCGATAGTGTAAAAGTTACCGATGAAGACATACATAGCCTTATTTTTCAAAAACCCAACAGCACCTTATTGGGATACCCCCTAAGATTAAATCTTTACAACCTTGCCAAGAAAAACCCAGATTCCTCCTATCAGGTCTGGTTGCATAAAAAAGAAAAAAGAGAGCAGCGCCTAATCAATATACTATCTAAAAAACAGGTGGAAAGATTGGGAGAGTCCTTTTTGGTCAAAGGAGCCAGCGTATGGTTAAAGAATATTGGAGAACCTCCAACCATTATAGACACCTCAAGAACAAGAAGGTCGTTGCAAAGACTTAATGCCTATTATAAAAGTAAGGGATATTTTAATAACTCCACTACCTATAAAATAGATACCAGCGCTAGAAAGCAACGGGCAATTATGAACTACAGGTTAGATCTGGGCACACCTTATCTTATAGACTCGGTATCTACGAATATTACCTCCTCTGCCTTGGACTCCATCAACAAGGCAAACAAGAGTAATTCCTTTATAAAATCAGGGCAACGGATAGACCTCGACAATTTTAATAGTGAAAGGGAACGATTGACCAATCTTTTTAGAAACACCGGAATCCATAACTTTCAAGAGAGTTCCATTTCCTACGATTTAATTGGAGACACCACCAAACTGGGGAACAATCAAAAAATGGATATCCTTTTAAATATTGAAGATCTGAAAACCAGGACAGATAACGCACTTTCCACTTCGGAATACAAGGTACATACCTTCAAGAAAATAAATATTTACACCAACTACACCTTCAACAATGGGTTGGATAGCCTAAAAAAGGTGGATTATAAAGATTTCACGATCTATTACCAAGGAAAACTGAGATACAAGCCAAAAACCCTTACAGATGCCGTTTTCTTAAAAAAGGACAGTATCTACAGGGAAATTAACAGGATTAGAACCTATAGACAAATTACCAACCTTAACACTTTTAAATATCCCAATATTGAATTCGTAGCAGACAGTACAAATTCAGAATTAACTGCCAATATCTATCTGTCGCCGCGTCCTAGATATTCATTGGGTACCGATTTTGATGTAACCCATTCCAATATTCAATTTTTAGGAATAGGGTTTAGTCCATCCTTACAAGCCAGAAATTTGTTCAAAGGTGCAGAAAACCTGAGCATTTCAGGAAGGATAAGCATTGGGGCTTCCAGTGATCCGGACATAGCGGACAACCGCTTTTTCAACATATTGGAAACGGGAGCCGATATCAACCTTAATTTACCTCGAATTTGGTTCCCCTTTGTAAATACATCCAGAATTATACCCAACTACATGCTTCCCAAGACCAAATTATCTATTGGAACGAGTTTTCAACAGAATATTGGCTTGGACAAGCAAACCTTGAATACTGTTTTTGGATATAATTGGTCCCCAACAGATTTCAAAAAGAATGCGGCCGAGCTGCTAAATGTCCAATTTGTTCGCAATGTAAACCCAGACCGGTTCTTTGCAGTATATGAGAGCACCTATGAAAATTTGGATGAAATTGCCGACAATTATGAAACCGATCCCGCACTGGCCGAATATTTTGAGACCGTTGATGGCAGTACAGATCTCCAGTTGATTATTCCTGGAGGTACTACGGGCTTTACCAACGCCATTCTAAATGGAGATGTCACTTCTAGTGACACGGATTTTGAGGATGTGAGCAGTATTGAGGAAAGGCGAATAAGGCTTACTGAAAACAATTTAATTTTCGCAAGCAATTACACTTTTACCAAAAACAATAAAACTGGCACAGCCGATAACGATTTCTATCAGTTTAGGTTCAAATTGGAAAGTGCAGGGAACCTATTGTCCGGAATATCCAAAATAATTCCATTCTACACTAGTGATGACGACAAACTCTTGGTATTTAACGTGCCCTTTTCCCAATATATAAAAACCGAATTCGACTACATAAAACATTGGAGCACTTCAAGGACAAATGTATTGGCCTTTAGGAGTTTCTTTGGTATTGCGATACCCTATGGAAATTCGGACAACATACCCTTCGTAAGAAGTTATTTTGCCGGCGGTTCCAACGACAACCGCGCCTGGCTGCCTTATTCCCTGGGACCAGGCAGAACTGAAGACGTAAACGACTTTAACGAAGCAAATTTAAAAATCGCCTTCAATTTGGAATATAGGTTTCCAATAGTTGGTGATATTAAAGGGGCCCTATTTGCCGATGCCGGTAACATCTGGAATGCCCTGGACAATGTTACCGATGAGAAGGCCACCTTCGATAATTTGGGCTCCTTGGCTGACATCGCTTTGGGAACCGGTCTTGGAATTCGTTACGATTTTACGTATTTTGTATTCAGGTTGGATATGGGTCTTAAAACTTATAATCCCGCTGAAGAATCTTCAAAAAGATGGTTTAGGGACTACAATCTATCCAACGCAGTATTCAACATAGGTATAAATTATCCTTTTTAAAGCTGATTATTTTATTACTTTTGTCCCATCTTTTTAATTAACTACACTAAAACAAGAATATGGCACACAATATTAAACCAGGAGTTGCAACCGGAGATGAGGTACAGAAAATTTTCAATTATGCTAAAGAAAAAGGATTTGCCCTACCTGCTGTTAATGTTATAGGATCGAACACTATAAACGGAGTTTTGGAAACTGCTGCCAGTTTAAATGCTCCAGTAATTATACAGTTCTCGAACGGAGGAGCACAGTTCAATGCCGGAAAAGGCTTATCCAATGACGGTCAGCAAGCCGCTATTTTGGGTGCCGTTGCAGGAGCAAAGCACGTTCATCAATTGGCCGAAGCCTATGGTGCAACCGTTATATTGCACACAGACCATTGTGCCAAAAAATTATTGCCTTGGATAGATGGTTTGTTGGATGCAAGTGAAAAACATTTCAAGGAAACGGGAAAACCGTTATACAGCTCACACATGATAGACCTATCGGAGGAGCCAATAGAAGAGAATATTGAAATTTGCAAAAAATATCTTGCCAGAATGAGCAAGATGGGAATGACCCTGGAAATAGAATTGGGAATCACAGGAGGTGAAGAGGATGGTGTGGACAACACGGATGTGGACGATTCCAAACTATATACACAACCGGAAGAGGTTGCCTATGCCTACGAAGAGCTTTCCAAAGTGAGCCCTAAATTTACCATTGCCGCCGCATTTGGTAATGTACACGGTGTTTACAAGCCTGGAAACGTAAAATTGACCCCAAAGATCCTTAAAAATTCGCAAGAATTTGTCACGGAGAAATACGGTGTTGAACACAACCATATAGATTTCGTATTCCATGGTGGATCGGGATCTACCGTTGAGGAGATACGTGAGGCTATAGGATATGGTGTTATTAAAATGAATATTGATACCGATTTACAGTATGCCTTCCTTGAAGGGATCAGGGACTATATCCAAGGTAAAAAGGACTATTTACAATCCCAGATCGGTAATCCAAACGGTGCCGACGAGCCAAACAAAAAGCATTACGACCCACGTGTTTGGTTAAGAGAAGGAGAAAAAACGTTTGTTACACGTCTTAAAAAGGCTTTTGAGGACCTTAATAATGTGAATACCCTATAATCCCCCAACCCAAATAGAAAGCTTATGTCGTCTTGGTTTAAAAGAAAGGAAAAAGGAATACAAACTGCAACGGACCAGAAAAAGGATACCCCAAGGGGCCTTTGGTACAAATCACCTACCGGAAAAATTGTTGAATCCGATGAGTTGGCAAAGAATTTTTATGTTAGCCCAGAGGATGATTATCATGTACGAATAGGTAGTAAGGAATATTTCGAAATTCTTTTCGACAACAACAAGTTTACCGAGTTGGATGCAAAACTTACTTCCAAGGATCCCTTGAAATTTGAGGACACTAAAAAGTATGTGGAAAGATTAAAGGCGGCCGAAGCAAAAACAGGCCTTAAGGATGCCGTTAGGACCGGAGTGGGCAAATCCCTTGGAAAGGATGTAGTTATTTGCTGTATGGACTTCAGCTTTATTGGTGGTTCTATGGGCAGTGTGGTAGGAGAAAAAATAGCAAGGGGTATCGATCATTCCATCAAAAAGAAAATCCCCTTTGTCATGATTTCCAAATCTGGAGGTGCACGTATGATGGAAGCAGCATTGTCCCTTATGCAATTGGCCAAGACATCGGCTAAATTGGCACAGCTTGCAGATGCCGGCATCCCTTATATTTCCTTGTGCACGGATCCCACCACTGGAGGAACAACAGCTTCATATGCTATGCTTGGGGATATAAATATTTCCGAACCTGGGGCCTTGATCGGCTTTGCTGGTCCGCGTGTGGTGAAAGAAGCTACCGGTAAAGAATTACCGGAAGGGTTTCAGACTGCCGAATTCCTACAGGAACATGGATTTTTAGATTTTATTGTCCATCGCAGGGACCTTAAGAAGAAAATTAATCTTTATATAGATTTAATAGAAAATAACCCTGTTAGAGTATAAAAATTAAAGGCCCTGATCATGATCAGGGCCTTTTTTATTCAAGCATTCCTAATTATTAAACCTTCTTAGAAAAATTTCCGTGGTTTCCCCATTTGGAAGGGTCAAGGTTCCCTTGGCATCACAAGTGCCGTCTCCAAAATCGAGACTCGCTGTGGCATCATTTTTAGAAATCTCCAAGACCCCGCTAACAATAAACCGGCAAGACAATTCCCTGCGCAGGGAGCTTATAATTTCCCTGGAATAAACATCACCCGCTTTATTGGTATAGGTACCTTCACCGGAAATAAGAAAAACATTATCGGCCCAAAATCCGGAACCATAACCCTCTACCCATTCCCGTGTCCTATTTCCTGTAAAACTGGCAACACTCCCGTCTGGCCATACCCCGTTATAACTGGCAACGGCATCTGATTGGGGGTTACCATTGTCGTTGGCACGTTTTCGCACCAAAGTGGCTCCCCCTGTTACGGCCACCTCATTAAAGGTGAAATTCTCCAAGGAAAGAACAATGGTCTTGGTTGCCGCATCCATGTCCTTGGCATAACTTAAATGGATAATTCCACTTAATAGATTGCCATTGGGCATCTCGCAACCCCCACCAAAATCAATGGAAGTATCTTTTGTGTCATTGGTAACCACTGTTGTTATTACGACACATTCTGGCAAATAATTGGAAAGAAAGAACGATTTTGAGGTAGCCCTGATCTCTTCAGTGGCATAAACATCTTCTCCTATGTTGGCAATTTCCTCCGAAATTAAATCGGCTTCATCGCTAGCCACAAGTTCGGCAATTTCAAAAGTGGTATCCTCTTCCACACTGTTTGACTCTTCATTGTTACAGGAACCCATTACCAATAAGACCATTAGCAACCATCCTGTTAAGTTCGATTTTTTGAGACTTTTTTTCATCTGTTTTGATTTAAATGTTTACAATAAGAAAAATTTCAATTCTGTCGCTGGCCAGCATTAAGATCCGTTACTGCCCATTTGCAATAACATTTCTTTAACGTTTTATAATAGGACGCCGGATAATTAAAAAAGTTTAATACACCTTTCAAAAAATATTAGGATTGCACAAGGTTTCTAAAAAAAAGTCTATCTTTGCGCCCTGATTGAAAATCAATCATGTACATAAAAATCATTAAAATAATATTGGAATGTATTTAACTAAAGAAGTAAAGGCCGAGATTTTTAAGAAACACGGCGGGGAAGAAAAAAACACAGGTTCTGCTGAAGGGCAGATTGCCTTGTTTACCCACAGAATCAACCACTTAACAGAGCATTTAAAAAAGAACCGTAAGGATTTTAACACGGAGCGTTCTTTGGTAAAGTTGGTAGGTAAGAGAAGATCTCTTCTAGATTACTTGATTAAAAAAGATATCATTAGATATCGTGCTATAATTAAAGAATTAGGAATTAGAAAATAATTTACCAAAAGGGGAAAGTGTTACTTTCCCCTTTTTTACAATATCAATATTATTGTTTTTCAATACTATTGTAAAGTCCCGGAGGTTTACCTTAGGGCACAAACAAAAAGCTTGCACATAGTTTTTCATTGGTCAACAACACACAACTACAACACAACAACGCGTCTATAACAGACGAAAGACCATTGTTTAACAAACCTGTAATGAGACAGGTTTTAATTCGTATTTATGATACCAAAAGTATTTAGAGAGGTCATTGACCTTGGTGACGGTAGGGAAATTTCTATCGAAACCGGAAAATTGGCAAAACAGGCCCATGGTTCTGTTGTTGTTCAGTCTGGAAAATGTATGTTGTTATGTACAGTAGTTTCCAATTACAAACAAAGTGATGTGGATTTCCTTCCACTAACGGTAGATTACCGTGAAAAATTTGCAGCTTCAGGTCGTTACCCAGGAGGTTTCTTCAAGAGAGAAGCAAGACCAAGTGACGGTGAAGTATTGACAATGAGATTGGTGGATCGTGTTTTACGTCCACTATTCCCTAAGGATTACCATGCTGAAACCCAGGTGATGATCCAACTAATGTCCCATGATGAGGATGTTATGCCAGATGCTATGGCGGGATTGGCCGCTTCTGCCGCCATCCAACTTTCAGATTTCCCATTTGAATGTGCTATTTCAGAGGTGCGTGTTGGTCGTATTGATGGTGAATTCATAATCAATCCAACCAGGGCCCAATTATTGGTATCGGATATCGATATGGTAATCGGTGCTTCAGCAGATTCTGTTATGATGGTTGAAGGTGAAATGAAGGAGATTTCCGAGGAGGAAATGGTGGAAGCCATTAAATTTGCCCATGATGCCATTAAGGTACAATGTGCTGCCCAACTTAGGTTGGCAGAAGCATTTGGCAGAAAAGAAGTTCGTGAATACGAGCCAGAAAGGGAAGATGAGGATTTGGCCAAGAAAATCCACGACATGGCTTATGACAAGGTTTATGCCATTGCAAAAGCCGGTTCAGCAAAGCACGAAAGAAGTGCAGCATTCGACGCCATAAAAGAAGAAATAAAAGCTACTTTTTCTGAAGAGGAATTGGCAGATTTCGGGGATTTGGTTTCCAGATACTACTACAAAGCTGAAAAAGCTGCGGTTAGGGATCTTACCTTGAATGACGGACTACGTTTGGACGGTAGAAAAACAGATGAAATTAGACCAATCTGGTGTGAAGTTGATTATTTACCATCAACCCACGGTTCCGCAATTTTTACTCGTGGAGAAACCCAAGCTTTGGCAACGGTTACTTTGGGAACTTCAAGGGAAGCCAACCAAATAGACATGCCATCGTTTGAAGGAGAGGAAACTTTCTATCTACATTATAACTTCCCTCCATTCTCAACTGGAGAAGCAAGACCTATTAGAGGTACTTCCCGTAGAGAGGTTGGACATGGTAACTTGGCCCAACGTGCCTTAAAAGGTATGGTCCCTGAGGATTGTCCTTATACAGTACGTGTGGTATCCGAGGTATTGGAATCCAACGGTTCGTCTTCCATGGCAACGGTCTGTGCCGGAACTATGGCATTGATGGACGCTGGGGTACAATTAAAGAAACCGGTATCCGGTATTGCCATGGGATTGATTTCCGATAGCGACTCAGGAAAATACGCTGTATTGTCCGATATACTTGGTGATGAAGATCATCTTGGGGATATGGACTTTAAAGTAACAGGTACTGCAGACGGAATCACCGCTTGCCAAATGGACATTAAAGTAAAGGGATTATCCTATGAAATTTTGGTCAATGCACTAAAGCAGGCCGGAGCAGGACGTTTGCACATCCTAAGCAAATTGGTAGATACCATTGCAGCACCTAATGCCGATGTTAAACCACATGCACCTAAGATGGTTACCAGGGTTATACCTGGCGAATTTATTGGGGCATTGATAGGACCTGGAGGAAAAGTAATCCAAGAATTACAAAAAGCTTCCAAAACAACTATCGTTATCAATGAAGATCCGGTTACCGAAGAAGGTATAGTTGAAATATTGGGTACCTCACAAGAAGGTATTGATATGGTTCTTGCCAAAATCGATTCATTATTGTTTAAACCAGAGGTTGGTAGCGCTTACGAAGTGAAGGTCATCAAAATGTTGGATTTTGGTGCCGTTGTGGAATATACCGATGCTCCTGGTAACGAAGTATTGCTTCACGTATCCGAATTGGCCTGGGAAAGAACAGAAAATGTTTCCGATGTGGTAAATATGGGAGATGTTTTTGATGTTAAATACTTTGGTGTAGACCCAAGGACAAGAAAAGAAAAAGTTTCACGTAAGGCTTTATTGCCAAAACCTGAAGGCTTTAAGGAAAGACCACCACGGGAAGATCGCGGTAGAAATGACAGAGGCAACGATAGAAATAGAGATAGGGATCGTAAGCCAAGAAGGGACTAGTTTTTAAATAACGGTCACAATACCAAAGCCACGTTTTCACCTTTTTTAAGGGAGAGCGTGGCTTTTTTTATGCATTTTGTCTAAAAAACCAAAATAAAACGGACCAATTGTAACATTTCCAACTTTTGTACGTATAACCTAATGCAGCTTATGCTTAATGCACATAATTTAGATAGAAAAAATTTCGATGAGACAGCTTAAAATTACAAAACAGGTTACCAATAGAGAAACTGCTTCTTTGGATAAATACTTACAGGAAATTGGTAAGGTTGATTTGATTACGGCAGATGAAGAAGTAGAATTGGCACAACGGATCAAGGCAGGTGATCAACGTGCACTTGAGAAATTGACCAAGGCCAATTTACGATTTGTGGTTTCCGTTGCAAAGCAATACCAAAACCAAGGTTTGACCCTTCCGGATTTGATCAACGAAGGTAACCTTGGCTTGATAAAAGCTGCACAACGTTTTGATGAAACACGTGGTTTTAAATTCATATCCTATGCGGTATGGTGGATTCGCCAGTCCATATTACAGGCTTTGGCGGAACAATCCCGTATTGTAAGACTACCTTTGAACAAGATTGGGTCTATCAATAAGATCAACAAGACCTTTGCTTTCTTGGAGCAAGCCCATGAAAGACAACCTTCTGCGGAAGAGATTGCCAAGGAATTGGACATGACCGTGGAGGATGTAAAACAATCACTTAAAAATTCCGGGCGCCACGTATCCATGGATGCTCCTTTAATAGACGGTGAAGATTCCAACCTTTACGATGTATTGCGTAGTGGTGAATCACCAAATCCGGACAGGGAATTGTTGCACGAATCGCTTAGAACCGAAATAGAAAGAGCTTTGGAAACCTTGACTCCAAGGGAAGCGGATGTAATTCGTTTGTACTTTGGCTTGGCAGGACAACACTCCATGACCTTAGAGGAAATTGGAGAGACTTTTGACCTTACAAGGGAAAGGGTCCGGCAAATAAAGGAAAAAGCTATTAGAAGGCTAAAACACACTTCCAGAAGCAAGATCCTAAAAACATATCTTGGTTAATCCAAACAATTAAAATTTTTGCCCAATCGCTTGTCCCCATAGGAAAGCTATTGCAAAAATTGTAAATTGTACACAGTAACAACAGTTATCATGACTGTTCGTTTTTTGATTGATGAATAAACTCCGGCTGATTACCGGAGTTTTTTTTTGTTCCTTCAATTTATATTCGTGGCCAAGACCGTACCATTTCTAGAAAAATTGATTCTATACCAAATAAATTAAATATTCCCATTACCCCAAACACCCCTATCTTTGCATCATTGTACACAATTATTCCATGGCGAAAGACCTCCTCTTAATAACACCTCCCTTTACCCAGTTGAACACCCCTTATCCGGCAACGGCCTATTTAAAAGGCTTTTTAAACACAAGGGGCATCAGTGCTTTTCAAATGGATTTAGGTATTGAGGTTATATTAAAAATTTTCTCCAAGGACGGACTCCGGGATATTTTTGACCGTGCCCAGGCCAACAATTCCATTAGCTCGGACAACTGCCATAGAATTTACGCCTTAAAAGAAGATTATTTAAAGACCATAGATTCCGTTGTTTCTTTTTTACAGGGACATAATGCCACCTTTGCCAGGCAAATATGTACTCCCAACTTTTTGCCTCAGGCAGTAAGATTTGACCAATTGGATGATTTGGAGTGGGCCTTTGGCAGTATGGGGCATCAGGATAAGGCAAAACACTTGGCCACGCTATATCTGGAAGACCTGTCCGATTTTATTGTGGAATGTATTGATGAAAATTTTGGTTTTAGTCGTTACGCAGAGCGATTGGGAAGGAGCGCCAATTCCTTTGATGAACTCTACCTGCATTTACAAAATAACATCACCTATATAGACCAATTGACCCTGGACAATTTGGCCGAGAGACTCAGTACGGTTAGGCCCAAGTTGGTCTGTTTTTCCGTTCCCTTCCCTGGCAACCTTTACAGTGCGTTTAGATGTGCCCAATTTATAAAGCGAAACTATCCCAAAATTAAGGTAAGTATGGGCGGGGGATTCCCCAATACGGAACTCAGGTCCCTTACAGATACTAGGGTTTTCGAATTCTTTGATTATATCACCCTGGATGACGGGGAACTGCCTTTGGAACTGTTAACGGCCCATTGCTTGGAATCCAGATCCACCGAAAGTACCACCCTTCTAAAAAGAACCTTTCTAATAAAGGAGGACGCAGTATTTTACAACAATCTCTCCACAAAATCAGATTACAAACAAAGTGAGATAGGTACCCCGGATTATTCGGACTTGTTACTGGACAAGTACATCTCCGTCATAGAAATTGCAAATCCGATGCATAGTTTGTGGAGCGATGGCCGTTGGAACAAACTTACCATGGCACACGGTTGCTATTGGGGCAAATGTACCTTTTGCGATATCTCCTTGGACTATATAAAAATCTACGAACCCATTGCGGCCAAACTATTGGTAGACCGTATGGAGGAGCTCATTGCACAAACCGGCGAAACAGGATTTCATTTTGTGGATGAAGCCGCACCCCCAGCCTTAATGAGGGCCTTGGCACTGGAAATCATAAAACGAAATCTAACCGTTAGCTGGTGGACCAATATTAGGTTCGAAAAGAGCTTTGGCCAGGATCTCTGCAAATTACTAAAGGCGTCGGGCTGTATAGCCGTTTCCGGAGGCTTGGAGGTGGCTTCGGACCGATTGTTAGCGTTGATCCAAAAAGGGGTTACCGTGGAGCAGGTAGCCAGGGTAAACCGCAATTTTACGGAAGCGGGTATTATGGTCCATTGTTATCTTATGTACGGCTACCCTACCCAGACGGTCCAAGAAACGGTAGATAGTTTGGAAATGGTGCGACAAATGTTTCAATTGGGGATATTACAATCTGGATTCTGGCATCAATTTGCCCTTACCGCCCATAGCCCAGTAGGTCTCAATCCCGAAAAATATCACATTATACCGGACTATCAGCATATAACTTTTGCCAATAATGACATCCAGTTCACGGATACCACGGGAATTGATCACGAGCAGTTTAGTTATGGATTAAAAAAATCCCTCTTTAACTTTATGCACGGCATTTGTTTAGACCATCCCTTGCAAGAATGGTTCGATTTTAAAATTCCAAAAACCGCCATAGCACCAAACTATATAGAAAATGCACTTGCCGAAGAGCCTGTTCTAAACAGCAAACCCAATGCCAAAATAGTGTGGTTGGGAAACACGCCCCTCATGGAGACCATTACAAAATCCAAAAAAGGACATAGCTGGAAACTGCTTAAAATGACTTTTCATGACAAGTCCAGCACCATGAGCATAACTGTAGATTACGAACATGGGGAATGGCTAAGGGACACTTTGGCCAATATGTTGGTCGCAAATGGAAAAATATCTACCTATGGCCAGCTTAAAACCGACTTTGAATTGCAGTTTGAAAATTTTGAGCTGTTCTGGTATTCCAAAGCTTTACAGACTTTAAGAAATTACGGTTTACTGACCTTGTAAACCCAAAAATTCCCGTTCACAATTACGTTAACGATATCACAATTAACAGACTACCCTTAGATCTAATCGGTAACTTTAGTTGTTATTTCTAATTTAATCGACTGAAAATGAATTTATTATAAATTCAAGATAATTACTTATCAAAGCTTTTTTACAGTCCATCACCTCCCCTCAAGTTAAGTTTCAAGTACTGCATTTATTGGAATTATTTACAACTAAGAGGAGTCCAGCAACCCCTTAAAAAAACGGGGCGTAACCGAAAAGCCACACGAGTAGGAAATAAATTCTATACTATGAAAAAAGTTATGGTTCAATTCGATTTCCGTGGCATGACCACAAAACAGTTTGACCAATGTTGGGATGAAATAAGAAAAGCTGGTCAGACCAGCCCCAAAGGATTGCTGCACCACCATGCTGCCAAAACACCTAATGGAATGTTGATTTTTGATATCTGGGAATCGGCAGAACGTTTTGAAGCCTTTGGAAAAACACTTATGCCCATTTTGGAGAAATTAAAAATCCCAAAAACAAAGCCTAGCATTTTTCCATTGCATTATGAATACAATGGCAATTTGGTAGTTCATTAAGAAAAGATTTCATGAACCACTTCATTAAAAAACATTAAAAGAGAATCGGTTTACAGCAAAAGAAGCATTGAAAAATCAATGCTTCTTCTTTTTAAAACTCCACAAAAAATAATAGTTCTTCCTTAAGCAGTAGCGGCTTCTCCCTTAATGACAGATTCCAATTTTCTTTTATTTTTGGACAACCAGGTGTCAAAAGACATTAATTGTGGATTTAATTCTTTTGTCAATTTCACGTCCCGTGATTTGCAAAAATTATCTTCGAACTCCTTATTAAACTGGAACATATTCCCAAGGTCATCGGCTCCGGGAAAACCAAGTTTCCTGTAGTCATCGGCAGCAATATCGTTGAATCCGATTTCCACTCCCATCACTTTAGTAATAGCTTCGGCCATTTGTTTTCCATTAAGCTTCTCACTAGCAATCCCCACTGTCTTATTTTGATATTTTTTTCCTGCTTTAAAGATCCCCAAGACAGATTTACCTATATCCTCTGCGGCAATTCCCGGAAGCTTGGCATTGCCAATTGGCATTGTAATCCTCAATTTTCCGTCCATTCCCCTTGTGGGGCCAAGCCCAAAATAAATAAAATTGTCCCAATAGAACGATGTTAACAGCAAAGTATAAGGAACTCCACTTTTTTCAAAGTAGGCATTGGAAGCGCCCTTGGCATCAAAATGCGGAACTTTGTACTTCTCCATCAGGGTCGGCATCCGCTTATCATCTAAAGGAATCCATTTACGGGTATCCTCAAGCGTTGACCATATTACGTGTTCCAACCCCGCTTCCTTGGCCGCCAAAGCCATATTTATTGCATGCTCCATCTCTTTTTCCGGTGAAAAATGTTCCCAAAAAAATGTTACGCAATAAGCTCCGTAAGCACCTTTAAATGCCTTGACAATACTATCCTTATCGTCTACATTGGCCTGCACCACCTCGGCACCCAATTGCTTTAACTCCTTGGCTTTTGGGGAATTTGCGTCTCGGGTAATGGCCCTAACCGCAAATTCCTTTTTTCCTTCATTTAGGATTGAGCGGACCAATCCTCCTCCTTGGGCCCCAGTGGCCCCTACAACAGCTATAATTTTTCTATTTTCCATAATAAATAACATTTTAGATTAATCGATCCTATTGAAGTATATCTAGAAGCGAATTACAATTTTCGCGTCCTGGATTATCCGAAAAATAATTCCAATGGACTTTTGAATTTGTCATCAATCACAGTATTGCAATTCTTTCCGTATCAATACTGTGATAATTCTAATCGCCAACAATAAAAGGTATTAAACCTGAGGGCAAGCCTGTCTGCCGACAAAGGCAGGCCCTGAACCCACTAAAAGGAATCGACCCAAGGGTCGAGGTATTGAACCTAGATCCCGCCGAAAAAGGCGGGATTAGTTCAACTTACAATTTTCAGTGCGTCTTATTGACTTCTCAAAATTGAGTTTCACTAATAAAAATATACTAACCAGGGGGAGATTTCTGTCATCCCAAAACAACCAATTTGACAAATGGGATTTTCGGAAGACCATTTTAATATACAGCCAATGCTCAAGTTGAGCAATGGATAAAACTAAAGCAGCCCTAATTTAATGAATATTGGAATTATATTTAAAATCGAAGCGTTAAGATTAAGCCAATTTTGAACTGTTTTATAAGACAAATTCTTAAAAACCAACTTTCCTATATAACTGATTTATTGAATTTTACAACAGATAACCCGTTATAAACACTACACCTCTGGTTACGCCCGAATTTACCGTACCTTTGTAAAAATTTCCGGCAAAAAAATGGTATCCATATGAATTTTAAAGAATTAAAGCTAAATAAACATCTTTTAAGAGCAGTCGCAGAAAAAAATTATGACGACCCAACTGCCATTCAGGAAATTGCCATCCCCTTGGTTTTACAGAAAAACGACATTATAGCCTCTGCCGAAACAGGAACAGGAAAAACGGCCGCTTTTGCACTTCCCATATTACAGCTCTTATTTGATAAGCAGGAAACCTCGGAAAAAGGTAGAAAAATTAAAGCATTGATTATAAGTCCAACCCGTGAATTGGCATCGCAGATTCATGAGAGTTTTTCGGACTATGGCAAATACACCCATTTAACCTCAGCAGTTATTTATGGTGGCACAAAGATAGAACCGCAAATAGCCACTCTAAGAAAGGGAGTGGATATCTTGGTGGCCACCCCTGGCAGGTTATTGGATCTTCACAAACAGGATATGGTCAATTTGGACTATGTGGAAACATTGGTGCTGGACGAGGCCGATCTGATGTTGGATATGGGATTCATAGATGACGTTAAAAAAATAGAGCGTCTATGCCCCAGTGAAAAACAGACACTCCTTTTTTCTGCCACTATGCCTTTTAAAGTAGTGCAATTGGCAGATACCATTTTAAAAGACCCCAAGAAAGTAGCCGTTACCCCAACCTCCTCGGCTGCGGCCACAGTTCATCAGTTGTTGTATTACACGCCAAAGCCCAATAAAATAGAACTCTGCCTTTACCTGCTAAGAAATACCATAAAGGGCAATATCCTAATTTTTAGGCGTACCAAATACGGAGTGGACAAACTGGAAAAAACCCTCCGCAACAACAATTTCAAGGTTGATAGCCTGCACGGAGACAAGTCGCAGGACGAGCGCCAAGCAGCATTGGGGAAATTTAAGCAGGGAGTAACGAACATTCTGGTGGCCACTGATGTTGCTGCCCGTGGGTTGGATATAGACGAGCTGGACGCCGTTATCAACTTTGACCTGCCCAATGTACCGGAAACCTATGTGCACCGTATAGGAAGGACCGGAAGAGCCGGAAATACAGGGACATCCTATGCCTTTTGTTCCGCGGATGAAAAAGGGTATTTGTCCACTATTCAAAAACTGATGCAAAAACACATCCAGGTTGTTGAGGACCATCCGTATCCCTTGGATCCCAAGGCCAAACCGCAAGTACATAAAAAACAAGGTAGTAAACATAAAAAAGGCCGGAAGTCCGTTGCCTCCAAAAAGAAAAAAAAGCGTTGGTATTGATCGGGATCGTTAAGAGTTGAACAAAGTTCATAAGCTTGCGGAGCATGCCCTGTAAAAATATCAATTCACTACCTTTGTATAAACACTTATTGTAAATAATAATGGACAAAAAGATTATTGCCCCTTCCCTCTTGGCCGCCGATTTTGCCAATCTACAGCGCGATATTGAAATGGTAAACCACAGTGAGGCCGATTGGCACCACATTGATATTATGGATGGTGTTTTTGTACCAAACATCTCTTTTGGAATGCCAGTCCTAAAAGCAATTGCGGCCCATGCCACAAAAACATTGGACGTTCATCTAATGATCGTGGATCCGGACCGCTATATTAAGACCTTTGCCGAATTGGGTGCCAATAACCTAACCGTCCATTACGAAGCCTGCCCACATTTACACAGAACGCTACAAGCCATAAAAGCCGAAGGAATGGCAGCTGGTGTGGCATTAAACCCGCATACGAACATTAATTTGTTGGAGGATACCATAAATGATATTGATCTAATTTGTGTTATGAGTGTGAATCCAGGATTTGGGGGACAGTCGTTTATTGAAAACACCTATGAAAAAATAAAGGCGCTAAAAGAACTCATTAATAAGAAAAGTGCCCATACACTTATTGAGGTCGATGGCGGAGTTACCTCTGAAAATGCCAAGCAATTAATTGATGCAGGGGCGGATATTTTAGTGGCAGGTAGTTATATATTTAAGAGTGATGATCCGACGAAGACCATAAAGGAACTCAAAAAAATAATAGGATAATGAAGATTTGGGATATAGTAATTGTTGGAGGAGGGCCTATAGGTATTGCCTGTGGCTTGGAAGCCAAAAAAAAGGGATTGTCCTATATAATTCTTGAAAAGGGATGTATTGTTAATTCGCTCTATAATTATCCCTTGAACATGCAGTTCTTTTCATCTTCCGAAAAATTGGAAATCGATGAAATTCCTTTTATTAGCATAGAGGCGAAACCTAAAAGAAATGAGGCACTGGAATATTATAGACGTATAGTGACCTCCAATCATTTGAATATTTCCCTTTTTGAAAAAGTAAACTCCATTTCAAAAATTGATGGGCACTTCAACATTGTCTCCGATAAGAATACCTATACCTCCACCAATGTAATCATTGCCACAGGATTCTACGATATTCCGAACAGAATGAATGTACCCGGAGAAGATTTAAAAAAAGTCTCCCATTACTACAAGGACCCCCACTTTTACTCCAGTCAGAAAGTAGCGGTCATTGGGGCCAGTAATTCGGCCATAGACGCTGCTTTGGAATGTTATAGAAAAGGGGCCGATGTATCCTTGATCATTAGGGGGCCGGAAGTTGGCCACCGTGTAAAATATTGGGTAAGGCCCGATATTATAAATAGAATTGAGGAAGGCAGCATAAAAGTCTTTTACAATAGTACAGTTAAGGAAATTAAGGAAGATGAAATTATCCTTAATTCTCCCTCTGGAACCACAAGCTTAAAGAATGATTATGTACTTGCCCTGACCGGGTACATGCCCAATTTTGAATTCTTGGAAAAAATAGGCATCCAATTGTCCGATGACGAGAAAAGACTTCCCCAGTACGATCCTGAAACCATGGAAACCAATATTGATAATTTATATTTGGCCGGAGTAATTTGCGGCGGAATGGAAACCCATAAATGGTTTATAGAAAACTCCAGGATACATGCCCATATGATCATGGACGATATTGTAAAGAAAAACAAATCCGTCAATTCCTATCAGGACAAGTAAGTTTAACAAGCTTGGCATGTCCACATAAAAAAAGGAAGGCCCAAATGTATCAAATTGGCCCTCCCTTTCTGGTGGTCATAAATGTGTTAATTGGACTGCCCCATTCTCTTTAGTCTGGCTAAAGCCTCAATATAATAGTAATCTGCATAGATCAGGGCCACATCAATTTCATGTCCCAAGGATTTAGCTCCAGTTGAATGCAATAAAAAGGAATCGGCCTTCCCTACTCCTGAATATTCATCGGAACTTAAAGATTCCAGCATCCTCATGGCTGCATCGTAATATTGTTGCTGTTTGTTTCTATCCTCCACCAAAGTGCTTAACTCCAATAGACCGGAAGCCACAATCGCTGCGGCAGAGGCATCCCTCTCCTCTTTTTCTTTATTGGGCACATCAAAATCCCAATGGGGAATATAATCCGCAGGAAGTAGCTCCAGATATTTATCCGTGAGTTTTACGGCAAAATCCAAGAATTTTTTATCTCCCGTCTCCCTGTACACCATGGTGTAACCATATATCCCCCATGCCTGTCCGCGGGACCATCTACTATCATCGGCGTAGCCTTGTTTGGTATGCCTGTTAAGTACATCCCCCGAGATACTGTCATATTCAATAACATGCCATGAAGTGTAATCTGGCCTAAAATGATTGGCCATAGTGGTTTCTGCATGTTTTACGGCAATATCATAATACTGTTGATCGCCCCCATTTTTGGATGCCCAGAACAAAAGCTCCAAATTCAACATATTGTCGATTATGGTAATATGCTGTTGCCAACGCGGGTGCATTTTATTGGACCAGGACCTAATAGTTCCCACCTTTGGATTATACCTGCTGGCCAAGGATTTGGCAGAAGTTAGAAGAACGTCCTTATACTCCATTTTGTCTCCAAACAAATAGCCATTGCCATAGGCCGGAAACATCATAAACCCAATATCATGATGTTCGTTAATCGTTTTAAAACTCTCAAAGACCTCCGTCCTTTTTATGGCTTCCTTTTTCCATTTATCGTCCTTGGTAAGGTCGTACATATACCATAGGATTCCGGGATAAAATCCGGAGGTCCAGACCAATCGACCGTTGGGAATTTCCTTCCATTCGGTTGCATTGGTTTCGATCAATCTTGGGTGTTTGGTGAGATCCGTAAGCTTGGGTACCGATTTGTTTAATTGTGCTTCACAGTTATTAATTTCCCTTTCAAGGTCAAAGGAAACTATATTGGCCACGGCCATATTATCGACTACAGAATTTTTGTTCTTTGTTAAACTTTTGCAGCTTGCCAAACAGATAAGAAAAGAGACGAGAATTAGTTTCATTGGATTATTATTTTATTTTCTTGAGGAATCACGTTCAATTAAAGAAGACTTTAAAATTGTTGTTTTGGCCATGGTGGCATAGGCATTGGGTGCCTTGCTTATTTCATCCAACAATAACTTTGTGGCTATTTGCCCAATTTGAAAACCCGGCTGATCAACGGTGGTCAAGGAGGGATCTATTATCCCGGAAACGGGCTCGTTACTGAACCCTACAATAGCTATCTCATCCGGTACTTTTACGCCTTCATTCTTAAAATATTTCATGGCACCTATGGCAGCAATATCATTGGCAGAAAACAACCCGTCTACCTTGTAGGGCAAGGAAAGTAAGGTTTTTGCTCCTTCTGCCCCATCATTTTCCATGAGACTGGAACGTATTAGCAGTTCCGGTCTAAATGGAATTTTATATTTTTCCAAGGCCTTTCTATACCCAGCGGTCCTATTCCTGTAAATGGCCAATTCTTGGGGCCCCGAAAAATGCCCTATATTTTTGCATCCGTTTAAAATTAAATGCTCCGTGGCTTCGAACCCACCTTGAAAGTCATCGATCAGTACACTGCTGATACCCTCAATCTCACAATGCCTGTCAAAAAATAGAAATGGGGTACCATTGTTCTTCATGTTCAACAAATGGTCGAATTTATCCGTTTCCATGGATACGGATAACAATACCCCGTCTACCCTATTGGCCAAAAGGGTCTCTACAAGTTTGCGTTCCCGTTTCAACTGTTCCAAGGACTGACAAATAATTACATTATAGCCCGCATCATAGGCGGTTTCCTCTATACCCGAAATTACGGATGAAAAGAAGTGACGGGATATTCTTGGCACAATTACCCCAATGGTATTGGTTACGCTTTTACGAAGATTTGAAGCCAGTAAATTGCGTTGATACCCCAATTCATTTGCCTTGGCCGTTATCCTATCCTTGGTCTTCTGGCTCACCCTTGGGCTATTGTTCAACGCCCTTGAAACAGTAGAGGCATCTACCTTCAAAGCCTTGGCAATATCGTGTATAGTTGTTTTATTTTCCACAAATAATGGGTATCTTGACTTTATCAAAGATAGATATTTACAAATACAATCGATTGTATTTTGATAAATTTTTAATATATTTACAAACAACTTTAGAAACACTTCTATAACAACCACTATTTAAGACACTAATAATTAGATATTTATAATCATGAAAAACAATTACGAGGTTAGATATGCCTGCTCTCCCAAGGAGACCAAAGCATTGACCACAGAAGGACTGAGAAAGGAATTCCTAATCCAAAACTTAATGGAAGCGGATACCATCAATTTGGTATACACCCATTTTGACAGATATATCGTTGGAGGGGCCGTGCCCGTTAAAACCCCTTTAAAACTAGCCACTATAGACCCATTAAAATCGGATTATTTTTTGGAGCGAAGGGAGATCGGCATCATCAATGTCGGGGGAGCGGGTTCTGTAACCGTTAATGGTCAGAAATATGATCTGGACTATAAAGAGGCCCTGTATATTGGCAAGGAAAACAAGGAGGTTAGCTTCAGCAGTGACAGTGCCGATAAGCCTGCCAAATTTTATTTGAATTCCACCCCTGCCCACAAGGTATTCCCTACAAAAAAAATAAGTAGGGCCAATGCAGAGATCGTGGAAATGGGATCTATGGAAACGGCCAATGCCAGAACCATCAGAAAATTGATCGTAAACAGTCTGGTAGAGACCTGTCAGGTTCAGATGGGAATGACAGAATTAAAACCGGGCAGTGTTTGGAATACTATGCCAGCACATGTACACGACAGGAGAATGGAAGTCTATTTCTATTTTGAGGTTCCCGAAGAGCAGGCTGTATGCCATTTTATGGGTCAACCGCAAGAAACAAGACATATCTGGATGGCCAACAATGAAGCGGTAATCTCCCCACCGTGGTCCATACACTCCGGATCCGGAACCAGCAATTATACCTTTATCTGGGGAATGGCAGGCGAAAACCTGGATTATGGCGATATGGACCACTGCAAAATAAAAGACTTAAAATAACTCTAAGAAAACACAAATATGTCATTGAATCTATTTGATTTAACAGGAAAAACAGCCCTGATTACGGGGGCTACACACGGTCTTGGAAAAGCCATGGCCATTGGCCTGGGCAATGCCGGTGCCACCTTGGTAATTAATGGGGCTTCCTCCCAAGAAAAATTGGACAATGCCGTTGCCGAATACAAAGCTTTGGGGCTAAACGCCCATGGCTACCTCTTTGATGTAACCAATGAAGCCAAGGTCATGGAAAATATTTCCAAAATTGAAAAAGAGGTAGGGCATATAGATATATTGGTAAACAATGCCGGGATTATCAAAAGAATTCCCTTGGAGGAAATGGAGGTCGCCGATTTTGAAGCAGTAGTAAAAGTTGATTTGGTGAGTCCGTTTATAGTATCCAAACATGTGGTTAAGGGCATGATTTCCAGAAAGGAAGGCAAGATCATCAACATTTGTTCCATGATGAGCGAATTGGGTAGAAACACCGTTGGCGCCTATGCAGCTGCTAAAGGAGGATTAAAAATGCTTACCCGGAACATGGCTACCGAATGGGCCAAACACAATATCCAGGTCAATGGTATTGGACCAGGTTATTTCGCCACTGCACAGACCGCCCCTATAAGGGTAGACGGGCACCCCTTCAATGATTTTATAGTGGGCAGAACCCCTGCAGGTAAATGGGGAGACCCGGATGACCTACAAGGAGCGGCCATATTCCTAAGTTCCAAGGCCAGCAATTTCGTAAACGGACAAATAGTTTATGTGGATGGAGGCATATTGGCCACCATTGGAAAACCAGCCAATGAAAATTAAAAAAGCGGTTATGAAATCACTTTATAAATTAGTTCTATTTTCCGCATTGGCAATGCTGTCCGTTTCCTGTTCCGAAAAGGAAACACCCACCATTATTACGGTAAAAAATGTTCTGGACCAAGAGAGGACAACGGAGACCGTAGAGCTCACCCAGGATATGTTGAAGGTGGAAGATCTATCCTCTGTTGGCATTAAGAACAAGGAAACCAATACCCTTGAAATTGTCCAAACGGTAGATAATGATGGCGATGGCACTATGGATATGATCCTTTTTCAACCCAAAATAGAGGCGAAGGGGGAAAGTAAGTTTGAAGTAGTTACAGTAGCACCGGGAGAAAACCCCACAGCCGAGGTGTTGTGCTATTCCAGGTTTGTTCCAGAACGTACCGATGATTACACTTGGGAAAATAATAAAGTTGCCTTTAGGGTCTATGGACCCACTGCACAGAAAATGATAGAGGACAAGGTTCCCGGCGGCACCTTATCCAGCGGTGTCGATGCCTGGTTAAAACGGGTAGAACACCCCATAATTGACAAATGGTATAAAGAGGAACTGAGCGGAGTTAGTAGTTACCACAAGGATACCGGCGAAGGCTTGGACGATTTTCATGTAGGTGCCAGTCGTGGTGTAGGAGGTATTGCTGCCAAAGTGGACACTACCTACTACTATTCCAAAAACTATACGAAATGGCGCACCATTACCACCGGCCCAATAAGGACCAGCTTTTATTTGGAATATGCAGCCTGGGACGCTAACGGACAAACCATCAAAGAATCCAGAGTTATAAGCTTGGACCTAGGGCAGAATTTATCCAAATTCAATATCACCTTGGAGGGTGTAGATGATATTTACGCCGGACTCACCCTGCACGAAAAGGACGGCGAAGTTAGCGGGAATACCGAAAAGGGATGGGTAAGCTACTGGCAGCCCCATGGGGATTCGGAATTGGGCACGGCCATCCTTGCCCCTACGGATACTTTTATCGGTTTTGAAAAGTACGATGTTGAAACAAAGGACTTGAGCAATGCCTATGCCCATTTAAAAGTTGAAAACAAGGAAGTAACCTACTACGCCGGCTTTGGATGGAAAAAAAGTGGGCAATTTAATAACAAACAGGAATGGGAACAGTATTTAAACGCCTTTTCCGAACAGATCCAAAACCCCTTGGAAGTTACTATAACTCCATAGGGATTGGCATTAGACCTATATTCTATTGGGCAATACCCCCATGTGCATAGCAATGCCTTGGGGTATTGCCTTTTTTTAGTCCAAATTTTAACTTCAATTTGTGTTTTCCATCAGAAATATCCCTGGTTTATATACGTAAATTTATAAAACAAAAGCTGCGGTATGGACCTTCAAAAACTGGAACGGGCACTCGAAACAATTTACGAATCACTTTTAAACCATGAGTCCACCGCGGATAGCATAGCCGCTTCGGTTCATCCACAATATAGGTCAAGTGCCAAGAACCTATATCGCTATTTACTGCTCCGCAGTGTGGACATACGCAAATTACAGAGCGACCTATCCGAATTGGGGATATCCTCATTGGGCACTGGGGCCGGATACGTTTATGAAAATATCTCCAACGCCCTTAAATTGGTCAAATTACTGAACGGAAAAACTTGGGAAAGGGATACCGACCTCGAAGCCCTTGGGTATACAGGAAGTAAGCATTTATTGATGGATCATGCCAATGACCTCTTTGCCTCCGATCGTGGCGAAAGGGACACCGAAATAATGGTCACTATGCCCGATGAAGCTGCAACCGACAAAAAACTACTTAAAAAATTGCATTCTGCAGGTATGGGCACTGCCCGTTTAAATCTCAGTCATGGGAGTGAAGCGCTTTGGAAAAAAATCCTAGGTAAAATAAAAGCCGTTTCCAAAGATAGTGCACTCCCTATCCATATTTATATGGACCTACCGGGACCAAAAATTAGAATCAGCAATATCTACCTTAAAAAAGATACCGGAAAAACCTTGGACACCGCATCGTCTGTAAAAATTGGCAAAGGGGACAAATTATTGCTGATAAAACACAACTCCCCCTATCTTTCAGGGAAACATAAAAAGATATCGCTTCCTGAGGAAACCATCCTGGTGGAAGTTTCCCTACCGCAGATTATTGATGACCTTAAAAAGGGACAAGCCGTGTTTTTTGATGATGGTGCCATAGAGGCCAAAGTAGTAAGCCTCGATGCGGAAACCGCATCACTGCTGGTAAGAAAATCCCATAAGAAAAAATTGAGGCCAGGAAAAGGCATCAATTTACCGGCTACCCATCTCAACCTGCCCTCCCTAACTCCGGAAGATGTACAACTCTTGCCCTTCATAAGTGCCCATGCGGACCTTATGGGCTATTCCTTTGTACGAAATGCCAAAGATGTGGCCATCCTCTATGAGGAATTGGACAAATTGGGGGATATGGATACCGGGGTTGTTTTTAAAATAGAGAACAGGGCTGCGTTCGAGAATTTACCCTCCATACTCTTCAGCGCAATGAAAAGACCAAAAATAGGCGTTATGATCGCTAGGGGCGATTTGGCAGTGGAGATTGGTTTTGAACGAATTTCCGAAGTACAGAACCAAATACTATGGTTATGCGAGGCGGCTCAGATACCCGTCATCTGGGCCACTCAGGTGTTGGATACCATGGCCAAAAAGGGCATGGCTACCAGAGCGGAAATTTCGGATGCCACCATTAGTGCCCAGGCGGAATGTGTAATGCTCAACAAGGGGCCTTTTATAGTGGAGGCCACCAAAACCCTAAAAAATGTACTGGAAAGAATGGAAGCCCATTCCCAAAAATCCAAAAACACACTAAGGGCGCTAAAAGTAGCCAAAACGGGACTTAAGAATATCCATAAAGATTTTCCGCTCAAATAGTAATACCCATAAATTTCCCATTACCTAACGCAAACATTTGAAGGAAAAGATTTACTATATTAGACTGATATAATTACGTATAAATTAACAAGTTACTATATCCGTATGTTGTACTCTATACTGAAAAAATGAATCGAATATTAATATCAATTGGACTTGTATTTACAATTTCGAGTTGTACAGATAAAGTTAACGATGTACCAAACGTAAAAACATTACTCATCCAACAACTTAAAAGTACACATACAAATGAAGAATGGTTTGTGCCAACAAAAAAGGCAATTGAAGGACTTAACCTTGAGCAATCCAATTGGAGAGACAGCACGGAAAACCATTCAATAGGAGAATTAACTTCCCATTTGATTTTTTGGAACGAGATGAACCTTAAAGCATTTAAAGGAGAAAAAGTCTCCGAATTTAATGACAACAACAAAGAAACATTCAAAATAAACAATGGGCAGGACTGGCAATATGCCTTAAAAAAATTGGATAGTATTCAAACCGAATGGGAACGATTGACCGAAAACGCAACGGAGGAACAAATTATGGAATGGAGTGCGGAAATAGCAAATATGGCATCCCACACCGCCTATCATACAGGTCAAATTGTTTACATTAGGAAAAGAAATGGTTGGTGGAACTGACTCAATCGGAATATGGATTTGGACTCCCCCGTTGGCGATAGCCTTATCAGCTATATATCCAAATTGCAAATATCCACTGCCAATACATGTCAGCCTAGGGGAAATTTCATTTGTAATACCAATAAATTTCCCACTACAACACGGAAGCATTTGAAAGAAAAGATTTGCTATATTAGACTGATATAATGGGGATATAAGTACTTGTTGCCATATCCGAATGTTGTAGGTAATGCAAAAACTCACTTTCATATTCATAATTCTAATTTTGACAATATCTTGTCGAAGTTGGAAAATGAATAAAATTGAGGCCAATAAATCGTCAGAAAAAATCAAATTGATTGAATTGGAAAATAGTATTGGTGTAATTTTCCCCCCGCTGGCGCGAGCGTCACGCTCGTGTTATAGCAGTTTAATATCCAAATTGTAAATAGCACCTGGCGCCATCCAGCCTAGCCGGCAGCTAAGTTCGGTATGTATTTCCTAAATTTAGGGGATTAATCAAGCAACCAATCATGCACAAACACCTTATCGGTAAGCGTTTAACGACAATAATAGAACCAAAGAACAGTAACCTTTAAAAAAACTCCTCTATGAAACAAAGCTCAACATTATTCCTTCAGGGAGTCATTGCGCTCTTTGGGATTGCGGCATTGGCCATTATGATTCGGATTCCCCTGACCGAGGGTAGGGCCGCAAACTTAGATCTGTTCAGCATATACTCTGATCCGTTTATCCTATTTGGCTTTGCCGCGTCTATCCCTTTTTTTATTGCGCTGTATAAGGCGTTCAAATTATTCGGATATATCCGACAAAATAAAGCATTCACAATAAACTCTGTGAGGACTTTAAGGAGTATTAAATATTGCGCAATCATACTAGGCCTCGCAATTGTAATGGCAGGCGTATATATAAAGATATTTCATAATAAAGATGACGACCCTGCGGGTTTTCTTGCCATGTGTATTGCAACAACTTTTGTTTCTCTGACAGTTGCTACAGCCGCAGCAGTGTTTGAAAAAATCTTTCAAAATGGAGTGGACATAAAATTAGAAAACGAACAGCTATATGGGCAGTCAAAATAATAGTTTTGATTTTATACCATGATATTGACTAATGCCTCCACTGGCGTGACTTAGCAGTTTATTATGCAGATACATATTTCTGATTACCCCGAGCATGGTTGTACTACTATTTCCTAAATACCTATATTCATCAAATATATTTAACAGTTAAAAATCATTAAAATAAGGTACCATGAAAGTAGAGGCCGTTATAAAACAAGGTCATGGAGTTGCCTCTGGGAAGGCAAAAGACCCTCGCTATCCCAAAGGAACCTTAAAAGCCCAATCCCAACATTTTTCACAAAAGGGTTTGGACTTAAGTCCATACTTTTTAGGGACCATTAATTTGGACATTGCACCTTTTTCTTTTAAAATATTACATCCAAAACATTTTCTTGAGAATATAAATTGGTCCCGATTTATCCCACCGGAAAATTTTTATTTTTTTGATGTTTTCCTCCGTATAAATGAAAATAGCTATAAAGGTTTAATCTATATGCCAGATCCTGCCACCAAGGCAGAACATTTTCAAAACCCAACCATATTGGAGCTAATACTTCCAAAAATTGATGGATTGAACTATGGAGACGCCGTAACAATTGAGGTAGATGATGAGCAGATCGAATTAAAAAAAACCCTTGAAAAACCTGACCAAAAGTAGTACTTAACGGCCATGGACCGATAAAGCCATAGCAACTAAGATGAGCTAAGGCTATTTGTTTCCAATCCCGACCTGCCCTTTTTCGTTTCATGGTCCTTACACCTTTTTTCAAAATGACATTGAAAAATGTGGGAGATAACTATCTTAGATTATTAGACCTGGATAAACATTAATCAGGTAAAGTCATTTTAAATATGGGGCCGTATAAGACGTTCGAATCAGAAAGGTTAATCATAAAACCCACCTCGGAAGAGGACGCGGCATTTATTTTTGAGCTGTTCAATAGTCCCAAATGGCTTAAAAACATTGGAGACAGAAATATCACCTCACCAGACATGGCAAAAGATTATATCCTAACTAAGATGCAGCCACAACTGGAAAGACTTGGGTTTTCCAATTATACCCTCATAAGAAAAATGGACCATGTAAAAATTGGATGTTGTGGATTATATGATAGGGAGGGATTGGAAGGCATCGATATTGGTTTTGCCTTTTTACCGCAATATGAAGGCAAAGGTTACGCTTTCGAAGCTGCCGACAAATTAAAAAATATAGCCTTCAACGAATTAGGTCTTCATACCATAAGTGCCATCACCTCCAAACACAATGTTTCCTCCCAAAGACTTTTGGAAAAACTTGGCCTGGCATTAGCGGGAACAACAATACTTCCTAACAATGATGAAGAATTGCTCCTATATAAAATTGAAAAATAATATCCATTCCATAAATAGACATTATAAAGGTGCTGCGATATCCTAGCTATTATGCGGGATTATCCTCCAAATTCGGCCATTTTCATACCAACATGGGTAATTACCTCGTTGAATTCCTTAGTTGGATTAAAATCTATTAATTTTACATCTTCCTTTACTATGGCCGTATGACCTGATGGCATATAAAAGACATCCCCCTTTGTGAGCAATTCTTCCTTTCCATCATCATAGATGACCAACATAGCACCCTCCAACACATACCCCCAATGAGGGCAATGACAGCTATTGTTATCCAATCCTTGTAAGAGTGGGGTAAAATCAGTGCCCTTGGGCAATTCATTGAAACAAACGGTCATGCCCCCAAAATTGGATTGAGCCCGCATTGTAGTGTCCGGTGACTGCATTGTAGTCGGAATACTTTCTTTGTTGATTTTCATGGCCTATATGTTTAGTATTCAGTAATTTACAAAAAAACATAAACCTAACAAAAGTGATTTATAAAAAATACTAAAACTAAAGGCGGACTAAAATACCATAGACTTCAAAATGAGGCACCATTGAAGTTGACCCAACGAACACTGTTTGAAAGTAAATTAACTGGCTAGGTGATGTAAGGATGGCTATTGTAAGCCGATTTGCCCTTACCAAATCAGTTCACCCGCCTAAACAATAATAATCGCACATCCATAACTTCCTCACCAGGTATTTTTAGTGCTTTGAGTACTAAGTTGCCCCTACCCTTTTTCAAGGCTATTTTCCCTAGATCCATAAACATAAAGTCCTTGGTATAGGATTCAATTCTGGGGTCACGATCCCGTTCTGCCCCAACAAGTGGTGGGTCATGTGCTGTGGTTATGGTTGCCTTTAGGGAACTTTCCCCTAAGCGCAATTCAAATTCGGATCCTAAGTCCTGTTCTTTAACTGTATAATAAAGTTCTACTTCAAATTCCCCATCGGCCAGAACCTCCACATCCCAGCTGATGCTATCCTTTGTACTTTTCCAATTTGTAAAAAAGGTATCGTTGGGATGCCTGTTACTCCGGTCTATATTACCATGAGCAACCCCGTCCCTGGCAGGAATCTGGGTGTACACATAATCAGGATGGCCCAAAGTAAAAGGCCGATCCTCTGTCTCTTTGGATTTTGGCATTACTTCTTGCAGCCAGTCTCTTTTTAATTGTTTCAAAGAATCTGTGAGCTGTGGAAGTTTCCCAGAAAGGTCTGTGGTCTGTCCCCCATCCATCTCCATATCATAGAGTCTGTCTTTACTGTCCAAGCGATATTTTTGCGTTCTTATACTTGTACTCCCGTTCCAATGGTTATAGACCACCCTAGCATCCCAGGACGGGCTATTGTCCATCAATAGCGGCTTTAAGCTTTTACCGTCCAAAGGCTTCAAGGTATTCACCTCAATTTGGGCCAAATCGGATAAGGTGGGCAATATATCTATGGAACTTGCTATTTCTGAAATATGCTTGCCCTTAGGTAGTTGGTTCTTCCATTGCATGACCAAGGGGGATCGTACCCCGCCCTCATCGGTAGATCCCTTTCTGCCACGCATTCCGGCATTCCAACGCCATCCGTTAGGCCCGTTGTCCGACAAGTATATTACCAGCGTATTTTCTTCCAGTTCCAGGTTCCTTAACCTTTCGATAACCCTGCCCACATTGTAATCAATATTTTCCACCATGGCCAGGGCCGCCCTAGTAAAGTTCTCGTTCTCCTCTTCCTCCCCATGATATTTCAAAGCAAGTTCCTTGTCCTTAAACCTATTCCAATATTCATCCGGCACCTGCATGGGGCTATGGGGCGTGTTATATGGAAGGTACAAGAAAAAGGGTCTCTCCTTATTCCTGTCCATAAAATCCAAGCCTTTGTTGGTAAGATCGTCAATGATAAAGCCGTCTCCCTTTACAATTTCCCCATTGTGCTCCAACATGGGACTAAAATAATTGCCCCAATGTCCGGAACAGAAGCCATAAAAATCATCAAATCCCCTGGCATTGGGATGGTAAGGAGGTTGCATGCCGTTATGCCATTTTCCGTAAGCAGCAGTGGCATATCCAGCCTGTTTAAAAACTTCCGCAAGGGTGGTTTCATCCAAATTTAGACGTTCACCACCTGAAGAAGTGGAATAGACCCCTACCCTCGGAAAATAACGGCCGGTCAAAAGTTCGGCCCTAGTGGGCGAACATACCGGGCTTACGTAAAAATGATCAAAAGTGACCCCGTTATTGGCAATGGCATCTATATTTGGGGTTGCCAGATTGGTATTCCCGGAAATCCCCAAATCTCCCCAGCCTTGGTCGTCGGCCAAGATAAGAACAATATTGGGTTTTTCGTTGCGCAGGGCATTGGAAGTGGATTCAGGTTCTGTCTTTTCTTTGCAAGAAAGTGATAATCCCAATATGGCCAGGACCAAACACTTCACTAAAATATTCGTCATTTGGTAGTTATTTAATTGGTTGGATTTTGGAAGTATAAGATAAGAAATCCAATCAATTTAAATATATAGAGGTCAGTATTTAAATACGTATCTTTATTTATAGTAAAG
>TARA_R110002020_G_scaffold98268_2_pt1 | contig 99181 bp, 74 predicted proteins | sample TARA_R110002020 | Tara Oceans TARA_R110002020 (sample SAMEA4396489) | marine metagenome | biome: Westerlies Biome; feature: [MES] marine water layer (ENVO:01000295) within the mesopelagic zone...; material: water (ENVO:00002006), including particulate matter (ENVO:01000060) such...
GTGATATACCCGGGCAGTTCTGCGGTAATAAAAATGCGCTCCCCTCTCCCGAGCGTCCCTGCGGTCTCGTATAGGATCCCATCGTCCCCGCCCACGATACCGTCAAAAAAAGAGAAGGCATCGGTATTCTGTACGATATTGTATTTGTTCCCCACCACCCTAAAGGTCTGGTCGGTATCCGCCCTACTTTCTCCATGTGGAAATCCAGTCCCGCATATCGGATGGCCTCGGCGCTGGTAGGATAATCGGTGACCACTTTTCCCAGACCGTGCCATGCGGTCCGTTGTACGCTGAAAAAGCTGTACGTTCCCGTTCTGTCGTTAAAATTGATGTTGTGCATTTTGTAAATGTTAAAGGTTAAACGATGATATACTTCCCCGAACTGGGCGTTCCATGCCCGCCCGTTATCGTTGAGCGCCGCACCCTCCCAAGGGCCCCCGCTTTTTTTTGCCCTGAAAAGGACTAATGAACGGTCACTTTCCCCAGCGATATCGGCACACGGTGGGCATAAGTCCCAAAGGTTGGCACCGCCGGGGCGGGGCCATTAAGCGCCCAACGTCCGCCGGAATCGCTGTTCCTTCACCGTTCATTTGTTCCTTTGGGGCAGAAAGACTTTCCGCCTATGAAAATGTCGAACCCGTATAGGAAAGTGTTTAAGTTGTACCGTTTTAAATTTCGGCAAATGGCTTCGGTCCAAGAACTAGGCAGATATTTGGCATGCCCTTCTTTTGAGCCATTAAACGGCCAAGCCATTCTCAGCAATGAGTCCTATACCTATAAGAAAGTTATTTAAAGGTGGATCGTATAGGTCAGGATAAATTCGCACTGGGGAATCGAGGAGAATCGACCACCAAGGAGGTCAGTCCCTATAGTAACCTTAGGGCAGGAAATGGGAAGATTATTGGAAGCAGTGAAATGTGTTCATGAGTCCCGGCAATGGAAAATGGGACCACATCCATGTCGAACAATGCACCGGAAACAGCAAAAAAGACCAATCTCAGGCCCAAGTGTTACAAAACAAAAAAACTGAGCGAGCCTTTCCAAAAGAAGAACATTCAATTGCCCTTTGTTGAAATATCCAACTTACTTGCATTTCGGTAGGTTGGCAATTATCCACGATTGTTTGCGCCAGACCTTCCAATTGTCAGGTATGCACTTGTGAACGGTAACGTAAAAGCGCCAAATCCTGGTGGAGGAAGCAATTATGGATTCATAAATTTTGAGATTTTGTGCTTTGTAAAAATGGGATTGGCCCCTTCACTTTTTGCGACCATTGCACCGACCGCACATCCAAAATCAATGGCTTCTTGCGGGTCGTTGCCATTGAACAGTTTAAAAATTACGGAAGCCAAAAAAGAATCCCCTGAACCGACCGTATCCAACACGACAATTCTATAACCACTGTTATAATAAAACTTTCCATTATGATATAGAACTGCCCCATAGGCACCTTTGGTGACACAAATAGTTTCAGTGTTTGTGACAGCGGCAACGAAAGCAATGGTCTGCTCCATGGAATTATATTTTGAATTTAAATAGCCGGCTACCTCAAACAACTCATCATCGTTGAATTTTATAAAATTGGATGTTCTCAAAAGATCCAGAAGCAGTTCTTTTGTATAATGTGGAGCGCGTAAGTTCACATCAAAAACCTTATAGTTAGCGATCTTTAAAAGTTTTCTTAAAGTTTGTTGAGAGGTTTTGTCCCGGCAGGCCAAACTTCCAAAAACAAAGGCATCGGCCGATTTTAATTGCTAATCATAAAATGCTTTATATTCGATTTTGTCCCAGGCCACGGGATATTTTATATCATATGAAGCAATACCCTTATCGTTCAAGACGACGTTCACTTGGCCCGTTCCATAGGTGTTGTTTATCTGTATGCCCTCTGTATTTATTCCGGCACTCTTAAGATAATTGATAATCCTAACCCCTTCTTTATCCTTTCCCACACTACTGATCATCGTCACTTCAATACCAAAACTTTGCAACCGCAGCGAAACGTTCAGGGGTGCCCCTCCAATCTTTGAATGCGTTGGAAAATTATCGAATAACACTTCCCCAAAGCAAACTATTCTATTCTTCATGCTTACTCTTTTTTTTCACTAAATAATGAACAACGACGGAGTTATTAATATTGCAAATACTTTAAAAATCTACCTTTTAGTCATAATATATCGAACTGAGCTCCCATACCCGCAATGATTTTACCCTTATGTCTCCATCGGCAAATAGCTCCAGCCCATTAGAGGTATCTAACATGGGATATGTCCTGGTCGATATGGCTTTCCGTTTGTTGGCATAAACTTCTAACATGGTTTTATCAATAAATACGTGGAGTACTAGATTCTCTCCTTTAAGATTGATCGGTCCTTTCGGATTGGCGGTCATATAATTATCTTTATATATTTCTTCCATTCCCGATTTCAAGGATGATCTTGAGTGGTCCACGCCGAATACTTTTGCCCCATTATCATAGTAAATTCCAGTTTCTTCTTCTCCTTTGGGGGATTTTCTGACTTTTAGGCCATAACGTTCAGCGCTGATCGACTCCAATTCCACCAACACCTCGATCATATCTCCATCCACTTTCTTTAAATTATCGTTTGCTACCATAATATCGACATCGTTTACTTCGACCAGTTCTTTTTTCCTTAGATTATGGAGCTCTTCTATCGGGTTCAATATCAATTCATCATCAGGATCTAAACCGATCTCGACCGGCAGACCCATGTTACCATGCCAACCAGGACCAGATCCACCATGTGCAAGGGTAAAAAGTATTGCCCTCCCAGTCTTGGGATCTATAAATCCACTGGGAGCGGTAAATCCGGATTCACCATAGTTCATTTGTTGTGGGGACTCCTTATCCGGAACAAAAACCGATTTCCCATGATCTATTCGACCGATAAAATATCTGATCGAGAGTCCTTTGATCACAGGACTGCACATGAAAATATACTTAACATCGCCATTGCTATAGGTGCCTAAAGGCAGTAAAACTGGCAGCTCCCATATTCCGGCCATCTCGGGATATTTTTCAAAATCCACTTTATAAAATTCACCTTTGAGTTTCCAGTCATATAAATTTTCTGATTCATAGAACCATGCCGTCCCTTCGGGATGATCTACTGTAGGACCTCTTTGTCCCGAACCTACAAGCACAAACCATCGATCTTTTTCATCTTTCCATGCAAAGGGATCTCTAAATTCACTATCCATAGCCTGTCCAGGCTGCTGAACAATCGTAGGCGCTGGAAATTTTTTCCATTCGGTCAGATTGCTGTCCCTGACATCTTTTGGAAAAGCTAGTGCAACACCTTGATTTCTTGCCTTGCTCCAATTCCCAAAGGTGTACAAGAGAACAGGTTTACCATTTTCATCATAGGTTGCACTACCCGACCATATTCCATCGGGGGCAATGGTGTCATTTTCGGGATAAAGGGCCTCGGGCAGATCCTTCCAATGGACCATATCATCACTGACCCAATGCCCCCAATGTATCTGATGCCAATAGGGACCGGTGGGATTATGTTGGTAGAACATATGATATTTGCCATTGAAATAAAGTGGGGCATGTGGTTCGTTCATCCAATGGCCCGGAGGAGATGCATGAAACTCTGGCCTGGTAACATCCCCTTTGTACTTGGAGCGTGCAATTTTTATATCATCATATGAAATCGCTGGGATTTTACCATCATAGGCCTCCAGATAGGTTTGATAATACTTTCTGATTTCCTCGGGCATCAATGCTTTGTTGTATATTTTTAGTTCGTCCATCAATCCATTGAACATGTTGAGCCCAAAATTCTTCCCGCCACTTGTTACTGTCTCTGGTCGGTTGTGCCTTCCTATAAGCAAAGGTTCATTTTTGGCCTTGATCGGCAATATATTTGAAATCCGTTTTTCTGAAATTACCTTACCGTTCAGGAAAAGGGCCATAATCCCCGAGGACATGTTATAGGTAGCCGTTAGGAACGACCATTGGTGTTTCGGAAGCGGATTTCCATTATCCCAGACCTCGACCCATTGATCGCCGGTGCCAATTTGGAACGACCAAGATCCATGGCGGAACATCCCCAAGGAAAAACCTACTTTTTTTGTCAGATCCTGTTGGTTAACGATGGCGGACAATTTTCCACCGTCACCATGTTCGAAACTCCTTGGGGCTACCCATGCCGAAATTGAGAAAGAACCTTTCGGCATGGCGAAATTATCGGGATCCCTTTCAATATAACTGGAAAACCCATCAAATATTAAAGCCTCTCCAACAATTCCGGTTCGTCGTATGGGATCACTTATTGGCCGTTCCGTATTAAAAATATAATGGATCGTATCGAATATCCTCAGCACCTCCTCTTGTGCCGATTTACCGTGTTCTTCATCAAATTTCCAATGTGCGGCAAGATCGGTCGTGTCCAGCTCGCAACCGTTAAAGATGAACGCCATGGCAACGTTCAGAATAACTATTTTTCCGGTCATTATAAAAATGGGTTTACTTGGATTCCAGCAGCATTAAAATCCAAGATCGACTTTGTTCAGTTCCCAAAGATCTAATTCTTTCACCGTCACGTTCCCGTGATTGGCAAAAAATTCAATTCCGAGGTTCGATGGATCTGGATATATTTTACTTGAAATCACAGTTTCCCCATTATTTGCAAAAACCTCGACAGAACAGTTATCGACAAAAACATGTAGTTTCAGATGGTCCCCCCTCTTTTTCAATGGCCCTTTGTAAATTTGTGGAAACAGGGAAATAAAATCATCCAGTCCACTATCCCTTCTATCCACATAGAGCTCTTCACGCTGGCTGTTATAACCAATGATGGTCTGCTCTCCTTCACCGACCCCTATTTTCAGTCCAAAATCATCCGCACTGATATTTTCAAAATCAACGATCAGTTCATAAGCGTTTTTCGAGGGCCTAATTTTTTTTGATTTCCAAATACCTTCAAAAGTTTCTCCTTTTGCTGTTTGGTGTTTCCCCCGGAGATCCCTTAATTCCTCTATTGGGGCCTGTACCAGCCGAACACCTTCTGGAAAAGTCCTTAATTCGACCTTGCGCGGAATCGACTGATTGCCCCTGACCGGTTCGGTTCCCCCATATCTCCAACTGCCCATCCAAGCGGTCCAAATAATTCTTTCTTCATTTTCGGCATAATTGTTCCATGCCCTTACCGCAAAAAAATCAGGGCCATAATCAAGCCAAAAAGCTTGTTCCCGCCCCGCGATCACCGCCAGATCATCGGACAATATAAAATGATCGACAAGTATGGCTCCATTGGGAGCGTTATCGACAATTTCAACTTTTGCGGTCTTTCCTTTAAATTCGGAAACATCCCAGCCCATCCATTGCATGCCCCCGGAATTATTTCCCGTTTCCGAACGCACCACTTTGTTGTCTACCAATAAATTAACACTTAGATCCTTTGGAATGTGGTTTCCACCCACAAGGAAATTGATATGGTCTTTTGAAATAGTAAAGTCCGGGGAAGTTAATTTTCCGGTCGATTTTGCCCTATCATGATGGCTGTTGGCAAAGAACGCTCCTTCTTTGCCCATCACGGCCCCTTGGCGGAACAATGCCTGATTGGAAGGGGATTCTATAAAAGCGGTTCCCTCCATCTTCCAGTTACGATGGCCCTGTTCAAAATCAAAAAGAACTTCGCCGGACGGTCTGTAGTCTCCCTTTTTTAAATCCATGGCAAATTCTTGATCAATGGTAAACCTTGTTCCATCGAAGTCCCCTATAAAATATTGTCCCGACAAGGGTTGTACACTGATCGCTAGCACCCACTTTATATTGTTCGGATCATTATCGACAGGCAGCGGAAATAAATCGGCACACTCCCAAACTCCTTCCACAGCGCCATAAGGGCCAAAGTCGCTCATAAATTCCCAATCGATCAAATTAGGCGAACTAAAGAATTTTATCTTCGGAACATCTGCCCAACCAATAACCATTATCCATTTCTTGGTGGGTTCGTGCCAAAACACTTTAGGGTCCCTAAACTCTCTTGCGTTAATATCCAGTATGGGAAATTTGGCATGCCGGGTCCACGTTTTTGCCAAATCGTTACTATAGGCAAGGCCAATGACCTGGTTTCCCCAAGGCTCACTATCATTATGCCAGAAAGATACCAAGGGAGGTTCGCCATTGCGTCCAAGGCCACTGGTATTTTTTTCATCTACCACAATTGTTCCGGACCCCCCCAAGCGGTTCATCTTCCGTAAGGAGTCCCTTTCCTTTACGGTAATGGTCGGATCGTACATTTTTCTTCTTTGCAGACCTGCTTCCGTCATTTTCCAATGTACAAAATCCTTACTTGAAGCGCTCCCCCAATTATTATAGTACAGTCCATTGTAATAAAACAACCCAGTAGGATCTATACCTGGATAATAGTGGTATGATGGGTTATATTGTTCATTGTTGTTCTGAGCGGAACTGTTGTTAAATGCAAAAGCCGATAGGCAAACAAACATTATTTTATTTATATAGGTTTTCATGTTCTTCTAATTACGGTGTATTATTTTGAGGTTTCCACATATTCCCAATTTATAGATTGCATTGGGTAGATAGCAAGTTTGTCAAGTCTTTCATCCTCTTCAAATCCCATTAGTTCAAGATGTTGCGCATCAAGATCATTAAAATAGATCCGGTCAGTAATGGAAGCTTTGTCATTGATATAGATTTCGATCATTGACTTATCCAAAAAAATACGGAGCCTTATTTCTTCTTGCTCCCCAATAGGGGCCTTAAGAGGAATGAATTTACGCTCTGGATTCTCTTGGGTCTTATCAAAAACGACCGCTTTTATTGATGGGTCATAGTAGATCATTGCCTGTGGATTTCCAGTTTTGGACTTACGGACAATAATTCCCTTTTTTCCAGCACTAGGTATAAAGTCCAGATCGATTTCCAACTGGTCTCCCTTTATATCCTTTAATTCTTCATTTAAAGTCGAAATACGGCAATCGTTGCAGTCCATCAAAGGTTTCTCCCGAAGGGTGCTCAGTTCCTCAATTGGGGAAAAATTGAGTTCATTGTTATTTCCAAGCCAGATATTTATCGGCAGGCCGGCATTATGGGCCCACCCCATGTCATAGGTATCGACCCTTCCGAATTTCCCCTGCGCAATGGAGAAGACGATAGATCTGCCCGTTTTGGGATCTACAAAACCACTCTGTCCAGTAAAGCCGAAATTGCCATAATCCAACAATAATGGTGCTTCATGATCTGGAACGAACTTTTTACTTTTTTTATCGAATGACCCCACCCAATAAAAGACATCCACATCGGCAGCATCTCTTATCGGCAATACCATAAAGGCATATTTGTTGGTGATCTTACCTTCTTTAGTGGGTAATGGAAGTAGGATCGGCAATTCCCATACACCGCCCAAATAAGGATATTTTTCAATATTCGTTTGGTAAAACGGATGGAGGTAGTTCCAGTTTTTAGCGTCTTGGGATTCGAACAAAACGGCGGTGCCACCTTTATTTTCGATACCGCTGCCAACGATCATAAAATAGGTTCCATCAATTTGAAACACAAATGGATCACGGAATTCATTGTGCAAATATTCCGCGGGTTTATCCACTATAATTCCCGTCTTGGTCCAAGAAATTAAATTTTTGTCGCTTTTGTCTTCCGGAACGGCAATAGCCGTATATTGATTTTCGGCCTTAGCATCGTTTCCTGCGGTATAAAACAACATGGGTGTATCCTCTGGGCCTACGTATGCGGAACCCGACCAAATGCCGTCAGGGTCCAAGGTCCCTTTTTCAGGCGCCAACGCAATATCGGCATGCTTCCAATTTACCATATCGTCGCTCACCCAATGCCCCCAATGGATCTGGCCCCAATATGGGCCAAAGGGATTGTGTTGGTAGAAAAGGTGGTATTTCCCATTATAGAACATTGGTGCGTGCGGTTCGTTCATCCAATGTGCGGGTGCAATGGCATGGTAATTTGGCCTAAATTCATCGTCGAATACGTCAGGGTCCAACCTGAGTGCTTTCTTTAGACCTTCTGGCCCATGTGCATCAAAAACGGCCTGGTCATTATGTAGGTCTCTCAAGGGTCCGATGGAAATTTCGTCCAGTAGCCCACTTATCATGTTAAACCTGAACTTTCTCCCAAAACCACTTGCATTTGCATTTCGGCCGATGGTCAAGATATATCCATTTCCTTGAAATTGCTTTTCGACCAGCGAACTGCCCACAGGTTCGTTCAGTACTTCGTTTCCGTTCAATAAAACCTGTAAGTTCTTTTCCCCCTGTTTGACATTCACAAAATTCCACTGGTTCTTTTCTAAAAACAGTCGGTCATTGGTGAGGCGTTTTTGATCGTTTCCTTCACCATATTGGACCGCCAACTGGCCATGTTTGAGCAGGCCCACTTTGAAACCTAAAGAATCCTTCCCTGAACGGTAGTCTATAATTGCGGATAATTTATTGTCCACCGCACTATCAAAGGCCCGGGGAGCGATATAGAAGCTTAGGTCAAATTGCGACGGGATTTGGTACCCTTCGATTTCCATATAGGTTGAGTATCCATCGAAAAGCAAAGATCCCTTATCGCCCACAGGTTTCCATGCGAATTTTGGTTCATCTGATTTCAGGCTATAAGGAGCATTATAAAGGTGCACCTGGTGCGACTTTTGAAATTCCTGCCACCACGTTTCACCATCAAGTTTCAATTCCAGGTTCTGTGCTGGTAGGGAAGCGCAAATGAGCAGAAAAAATAATGATATGTTAGAATAAATATTCATAGGGTCGTAATTACGTGGATTAAAACAATACCGTATAATGGGATAGGACAACAATGGCATACGTATCATTGATATCCGTTCCCAATTACAATTTTGCCCTTCTGTTCCTGTCTGTTAGGATTAAATTGAACCAACAAATACCAAAAAAGATAATTCCGAAAGCCATCCATGTACAAGCACGATCGGTACATGGGTAGCCAAAGAATCATGAAGGTATTATTGATAGAACTGATTTTGCGTGTACACACCCTTACTATTATCGATTTCCTGTTGGGGAATCGGCAAGTATTCATGTCTGTTCTCCAAAAAAACGGCCCCACCTAAATAAGGTCGGATATCAGCTTCTTGTTCAAAGTAGGTCTCAAGAACCGTTTTTGCGTTCCCCCAACGGACCAGATCGTAGAAACGATGTCCTTCGAGACATAGCTCCAATCTTCTTTCCATGCGGACGGCCATTCTAGCATATTCCTGATTGAAACCGGATTGAGGGTATAGCCCGATCTGATAGTTTGCCGCAGGACCGCTTCCATCGAGTTTTTGCACCCAAGGAGTGTTTGCGGCCCGCAGTCTGACTTCGTTAATGAGCGATCGCGCACTTTCGGTATCGCCTATTTCTATAAAGGCCTCTGCCCTCAATAAAAGGATATCGGAGTATTTGATCAATGGAAAATTGAGCGCGCCCCGGGCCCAGGGAAAGCCACCTGGATTGGCCCTTAATGGGGAATTGGGGGAAATGAGGTTTTTCTTTCTGGAATACGGTCCGTATTCGGCCAGGGCACGTATCCAACCCGGACCATAAACTTCCCCTGTATAATCCTTCCAAGGGATTCCAGGTCTTCCAATGGCAAGGTCCAGTCGTGGATCGATCGGGGTGGTAGTGTCGTCGGCCTCGAGATCGTTGTCATTAAAACTGTCGAACAAGGGCAGGCCATTTTCATCCACCTTAAAAGCGTTGACCAGATTTTGAGTAGGTTTTTGGAAATTATCGCCACCGCCGTACGCCGGACCGGGAGGGGAACATAAAAGATCTCCCCAAAATAAATTGCCGCCATTGCTCCCACCACCGCCAATGTTCACCTCTACGGCAAAGATATTTTCACCATTGTGTTCTACTGTAGGATCGGAATAAAGCGCTTCGAGGTCATTCTGAAGTCCAAAGGGCCCACCGACCAAACTGTTACTGGCTTCGATCGCATCCTCAAATTTGCCCTGAAACATAAACACCTTGGTCAGGTAGGCATCCGCAACAAGGGCGGAAATTCGTCCTGGCTGCTCCGGGGTTTCCGTCAAATCGGCACTCGCATTGATGAGGTCATTTTCAATATTGGCCCATAGCTGTTCGGAACTTAGGTCATTGGGAATGGTTTCCTCTTCTCCGGCAGGAACGTTTTCGTCGATCCAGGGGAATACGTGAAAATGTTTTTTCAGTTCAAAATAATAATGGCTCCTTAGCACCCTAACCTCTGCGGCCCTACTAATTTTGTTGGGCATGGCTTCCACTGTTATGTCGTTTAGTGCCTTCAATGCCATATTACATCTTTTTACCGCCAATTGCAGTGCCCTCCATTTCCGGAATATCAAACTATTATCGGAAGTGACTACACCAATTTCAATATTATTGAGCTCTCCAATGTCCCCGGTGCCTCCACCTCCTTTATAGGCATCGTCCGAGCGCACGTCACTATAGCTCCAGTTCGATGCGGGATTAAAAATGGTGGAAGTAGGTCCGTCATAAACACCATCCAGTAGTGCGTAAGATGCTATTACCAAAGCATCAACGGCTTCAACGTTCTGGAGGTCGCTATCGCTCAACGTACCTTGTGGGTTCAGATCTAGATCATTATTGCAGGCACTGACCAGCACTGCAATTAAAATTAAGGTTCCTAATATTTTTTTCATGGTTCTTTCTTTTAGAATTTTAGGTTAACGCCCAAAGCAATGGATTTGGCGTGCGGATAGGTAGCCTGCTGAAGAATGCCGGTGTTATTTCCCGTTTCATAATCAAAGCCGTTAAAATCCGTAAAATTGAGGAGGTTCTGCCCTTGGAAGTAAAAGCGCATACTACTTGCATTTTTAAGCTTGTCCATAAATTTTTTGGGCATGGAATAGCCAAACGTGATGGATTTCAAGCGTATGAAAGTGCCTTCATCGATAAAATAATCGGATGCCCTTAACTCATCATTGGCATTGTTCAATGTCAAACTTGGAATGTTCGAATTGGGATTTGATTCCGAAAATGCCTTTAAGGTCTCTGCACTATGGTTCGTCTCAAAGAAGAAAGTAGTTTCGAGCCCCCTATAGGTATTGTAAATATCGTTGCCAAAGGTACCATCGACAAAAACTGATAGATCAAAGTTTTTATAGTTGGCGGCAAAATTCATTCCCACGGAAAAATCGGGAAACGGACTGCCAATGATGACCCTGTCCTCAGGATCTACTATCCCATCGTTGTTGGTATCGACGTACCGTATCCTTCCAATGCCCTTCCCAGGTTGTTGCGCATGGGCATCCACCTCACTTTGCGTCCTAAAAAGGCCAGCTGTTCTATATCCGAAGAAAGAGCCGATGGGGCTACCGGGCCGTAAGATGGTCAGGCCGTCAATGACCTGATCGATATCTTCCGTTATGCTCACCACTTTGTTCCTTATTGCGGTAAAATTTAGGTCAACCTGATATTGAAATTCCTTTTCGCCGGCATTCCGATATGAAAGGACCGCCTCAAAACCTTTGTTCTGTGCCTCCCCAACATTTACAAATGGCGCCAATCCTTCACCTTCAACGGAGAGAAGTGGAGACTGGAACAGTAGATCTTTAGTATTACGGACGAAGTAATCGCCGGTAAATGTCAATCTGTTGTTTACCAATCCGAGGTCAAGGCCAAAGTTAAAGGTTTCCGAAACCTCCCAGCCAACATTGGGGTTACCTATTTGATTGATTACAAAACCTTGACTGTTCCCCGTATTAGATCCCCCGATATCATAGGCCGAATAATTGGGATCGCTGTTAAATGTGCTGCTCCTGGTATAATCACCTATACGGTCGTTACCCGCTTGACCGTAAGAGAACCGTAGTTTCAGGTCGGAAATAGCATCATTGTCCACTAGAAAAGATTCCCTGTTTATACGCCATCCAATTGATGCAGAAGGAAAATAGCCCACCCTGTTGTTGGATCCGAAACGCGACGATTCGTCCCTACGCAAGGTGGTGGAAAATAAATATCGGTCCAACAGGGAATAGTTTACTTTTCCAAAAAATGATTTGGTTGCACTTTGGTTCCTTCTTCCAAAATTTATATCATCATCAGAACCCGCACTAAGCACACGGAAATCGGGATTTTGCAAAAAGAAACCGGTATCGGACGCACCGATGATCTCAAACTGGTTCGAGGATGTTTCAAAGCCCGCTATTGCTTCAAGGGCATGTGAATCATTGTTCCAGTCATAGGTCAGTAATTGGGTGTACCTCGTATTGATATCCTGGGCCGCTTCTTCCCTGAGCCTGTTCAGGGCATTATTGAACCTTCCCTCAACAAAGCTCGGCTCAAAAAATGTGAACCTTGTATTTGCAAGTTCGAACCCTACAATAGTCTTGGTCTTTAATCCGTTCCAGATTTTAAGTTCTGCATGTATGTCGCCGATCAACCGAAAGTTTCTACGACTATTGTCCTTATTCCTAAATTGGCGGCCTACCGGGTTAAAGCGGTCACCTGTTCCAGCGGGCGCGGGTCCGCCATAATTACCGACCTCATCGTACATAGGAATGATGGGATGTTGAAAAAGGGCGTCCTCATATGTTCTATTTTCAAAAGGATCGACACGTGTTTCATAGGAAAGGGAGATGTTTTCCCCAATGGTCAGGTTATCGTTGAAAAGGTTGAAATCGGTATTTAACCTAGCGGAATAACGTTCATAGTTGGTATACACAAAGATTCCTTCCTCTTGGGCATAGCCCAGTCCGAAATAGAACCTTGATTTGTCCAGTGCCTGTGAAACACTGATATCGTAATTTTTGGTTATCGCTGTTTTGAAAACTTCGTCCTGCCAATCGGTATCACCAGATCGTGTCAAGGGGTTTTGGTTTATAAAATCTACGGGCACCGCCCCTGTACCGTCAAAAATATAATTGCCCCCCGCAAAAGTATTGCCGATATCGGGCAGATTGCCATCATTTCTCAAAGCCTGCAGATAGGTGTCCCCATATTGCTGGGCATTCAGCATATCCAATTTGTTTCTGATCGTGCTGAAACGGACATAAGAGTCAAAAGTGATCGAGGCTTCTTTGCTCTTCCCCTTTTTCGTGGTAATCAAAATTACCCCATTACCTCCCCTGGCCCCGTAGATCGATGCCGAAGCGGCATCTTTCAGGACTTGGATGCTTTCTATGTCCTCGGGATTAAGACCGCTGGAGAAATCGGTCTGTACCCCGTCAATGATGAACAAGGGATTGTTGCCGCTCCCAAAGCTACCGACGCCCCTGATCAATATATTGGCATTTGTACCCGGCGCACCATCGGTCGAGACCGAAACCCCGGCGACACGTCCTTGAATGGAGGCCAACACGTTGGAGTTGGTCTCTTTGATGCTTTCATCCATATCTACAACGGCCACCGAACCAGTAATATCCGCTTTCTTCTGGGTGGTATACCCTAATATGACCACTTCATCCAACTGCTGTTGATCGGCTTCTAAAGAGATATTGAAGTTGTTTTGGCCGTTTACCGGCACCTCCAAGGTTCTAAAACCTATGTAGCTAACCGATAGGACATCGTTTTCGGACACGTTGTTGAGGGTAAATCGACCATCGAAATCCGTAGTGGTCCCGTTTGTTGTGCCCGCTATCAGAACAGTGGTCCCCGGCAATGGTGCACCGTCTTCGATCGATGTGACCGTCCCGGATATTTGTTTCCCTTGCGCCAAAAGGCATATAGGGACAACGGTAAGTAAGATCAATAAAAGTTTTAATTTCATAAGTTAGTTATTTAGTAGTTAAGGTTTAAGTTATAAGCTTCAATATGATCGAGTACGAAAGCATCGTCTTCAGAATTGATCGAAAACGTCTCGAACGGTTCGTTCGGAAAAAATATTTCGGTCAGAACGGTTTCCCCCTCATCGTAAAAAAGTTCGATGGATGTTTTGTCCAAAAAGATGGTACCATTTAGGTGTTGGTCATCGGATGTGCGCGGTGCTTTGCTGATCCTATCGGCAAAACGTTTTGAAAAGTTGGTCTTGCCTGATTTGGTCCTATTTATATAGAACATTTTGTCCTTGTTGTCATAACCAAATACCAGTTCATCACCATTCTTATTCGACAACGTGAACCTAAAACCTTTGCTGTCCATATCCGAGATTTCGAATCTTATTTCAGCCCGTGCAAGGTCTATTTCTTCAGAACCGAATAGATTGGTTTCGCCATTGACGGACACCTTATCCAGTGTACGGCTCGTGCCCCTGTAATTTTCCAGTTCCTTGACAGGGGAAGCTACGAGGCGATATGAACCGTCCGCTTTTTTAAGTTTCAGTTCTCTTGCAATGGTAGTGGCGCTTCTCCAAGAATCGGTAGGTACTTCGTTTGCGTACATCCAATTTGACATCCATCCAATGTGGAGGACACCCCCCTCGGAAGTGGTCTTGTTCGACCAAGTGACCCCGGCATAGTTGTCCCGGCCATAATCCACCCAAAACTGTTCATTTTGACCGAGCAGGTCTTTGAAATTTTTATCAAGGGTAAAATTGGTCCCATCAAAGTCACCCACAAAATATTGTGCTGCGGAACCACCGTTCGGACCACCGGGATTGATGCTCACCAACAATACCCACTTCTCTTCTTCGGTACCCATTACTTTAAGGGGAAATAGATCCGGGCACTCCCATACCCCTCCATGGCTGCCAACACCATCCCCAAAGGTGGAGGCCAGTTCCCATGTTCTTAGGTCCTTTGAGGTATAGAACATAACTTCCTTTCCTGCCGCCACGACCATTGTCCATCTTTTGCTTTCTTTGTTCCAGCTCACTTTTGGATCTCTAAAATCCCTAGCGCCCGGATTATGGATCACAGGGTTATTCCCATATTTGGTCCAAGTGGTCCCATTGTCCAAGGAGTATGCGATACTTTGCGTTTCCACATCGATTTTTTGTGCCTTCTCCTTTTTTGGATCGTGACTGGTATAAATGGCTATGATGGGAATTTTTCCTTCTTTGCCAAAGCCCGAGGTGTTGTCCTTGTCGACCACTGCGCTTCCAGAAAAAATATACCCCAGTTCATCGGGAAAGAGTGCTATCGGCATTTCTTTCCATGTTACCATGTCCTTGCTGATGGCATGGCCCCAATGCATCGGTCCCCAAACCGTACTATCGGGATAATGTTGAAAATATAGATGGTAATTTCCGTCAAAATAGAACATACCGTTCGGGTCGTTCATCCAGCCTTTATTTGGGGTAAAGTGGAAATTTGGCCTATAACCTTCTTTTTTGGAATAAGCGGTCGGCCCCAGTTCTTCATCGCCGCTCTTTTTGGAGCTTTGTTCTCTATCCTTGCAGCCAATGGCCGTTATGAATACCACTAGCAGTATTATATTACCGTATACCGTTTTTCTCATCTTAATTGGTTTTCTTGTTTTGATTTGCTTATAGTTATTTTAATCGACCTTTTTGTTCAATTTGTCTTTATGGCCCCCCGTTACCAGACGCTCACTAAGAAGCTCGAGGGAAACGCCCTTTGTTTCCGGCATAATAAAGATCACGAACAGAAGTTGGAGAAACATCATGAACGCAAAGAAGCTGAAAATGGCTCCGGGACCGACCGATGATACCAAAAGGGGGAATATGGAAGGTATGATCGCTGCTAAGATCCAATGGACGGAACTCCCAAAGGATTGCCCCGCACCTCTTAAGTGATTGGGGAAAATTTCAGAAATAAAGACCCATATCACAGTACCTTGCCCGATCGCGTGCGCAGCGATAAATAGAAATAGGAAGAGAGGGACGGCCATACCTTCCCATTCAAGGAAAAATGCACAGGCCACTAAGGAAAGAGAAACGATATAGCCTACCGAACCAATATACATGAGTTGTTTCCGTCCCAACCGATCGATGAGAACAATTCCGAGCAATGTAAACATCAAATTGGTGAAACCTATCCCAATGCTACTTAGGAGCGCCGTACTCTCACCTAGTCCCGCGGCCTCCAAAATGCGTGGGGCATAATATAGAAAAGCGTTTATCCCGGACAATTGATTGAAAAAAGCAAGTAAAAATGCGAGAATCAAGGGAAACCTGTATCGCTTCAAAAAAATATTATCACCTTTTGCACTATTTTTATGTTCTTCACTGATCTCCAGCATCAGTTTTTCGATATCCCGATCAGGATCGATCAATTTGAGCACTTCCTTTGCCTCACTGTTTCTCAACTTGGCAAGCAACCATCTTGGGCTTCTCGGTACAGAAATAACGAACAAGGTATAGATGATCGCTGGAATGGCCTCCACCCCGACCATCCACCTCCAGGCATTTTCACCAACACCGCTCAACAAATAATTGGACAAAAATGCGATAAGGATTCCAAGGACAATATTAAATTGATAGAGGCCGACCAACTTCCCCCTGTGCTTTGCAGGTGCAATTTCGGAGATATATGCGGGTGCCGCTATGGTGGAAGCGCCCACTCCCAGCCCTCCTATAAATCTAAAGACCGCAAAGGTTATGGAATCATTGGCAAAAGCCGAGCCTATGGCCGAGATCGAATATAGGATCCCGATCCAAAACAATGTGTTCTTGCGCCCGATCCTATCCGTTGGAATTCCCCCTAAAAGAGCGCCCAATACGGTTCCCCATAGCGCCATTCCCATTACTACCACACCATGGAACAGATCTGAAGAATCCCATAGTGTTTGCAGGTGTTTATCGGCCCCCGATATTACAACGGTATCAAAACCGAACAGAAATCCTGCCAGTGCAGCTGTAATAGACCAGACCCAAATTTTTTTCATAGTCACAATAATTTAACCTGTGACCAAAGTATTCGAAAAAAAATGGCTGATATTTTATCAATGTTACAATTTGATATGGTTTGGTTTCCTACAGAATGTTTTTTTTAACGCCTTGATAATGCATAGGTTGCGCTATGAATGTTGTGGTACATCAAATTGCGCTTATACTGGTGTTACATAGAAGTATAAAAATGATACATAAGAAAAGGGTGATGGCTTTTAAAGACCGGCCAATTTCTATAAAGATCTTTTATATGCAATGGGCGATATGCCATATTTGTTCTTAAAGGCGGTCGAAAAATAGTTAGGTGAGGAGAAACCGTTGGCGTAGGCTATTTCAGAAATATTCATATCCGAGGTTTCCAACATCAATTTGGCATTTTCCAGCTTAAAGGTGTTCATATAATCACTTATGCTGACCCCAAGCATGGCCTTCACTTTCCTATAGAGCTGAACTCTGGAAATATTAAGGTCTTCTGCAAGGTTTTCAACGGAAAATTCGGCGTTATCGATATTCTCCTTGATTTTGGAATTTAATTTGCCAATGAAATCCTGTTCCAGGTTTCCAAATGAGCCGGTGGTGATCTTAAAGATATTATTGGTGTAGTAATACCTTAATTTTTCCCTGTTGTACAATAATGACTTTATGGATTGGGACAGTATGTTATAGTTGAACGGTTTGGTGAGGTACAGATCGGTCTTTGATTCCAATCCCTTTAAATACGATTCTTTGTCATTTAAGGAGGTAAGTATTATAGTAGGTATATGAGAGGTCCTCAGGTCATTTTTTAGAAGCGAGCATATCTCAAATCCGCTTTTCTGGGGCAGGTCCACATCGCACAATATAATATCCGGAATAAATTCGAAAGCCTTCTCGATAGCATCGGTCCCATCGGAAACGATAATATCATATTCCACTTTAAGCTTGTTGCGCAAAAAGTAGACCAGGTCTTTATTATCTTCAATGATCAGAATGGAATATCGGTCGGAGTTGGGCCCTATTGGACTGGAAGCAAAAAATTCCTCATCGAGAATTTCACTGGAATGGTGAACCTCTTCCATATCCTCCAATTCTTGTTCCGGTATTATTTGGTCCTCATTGAAGTGCGCCGCACCTTTAAAAAGCTTAATGATGAATTCCGTACCGTGAACGGAGAGCACCTGAATCTTTCCCAGATGAAGGTCAATGAACTGTTTACTTAGATGCAGTCCGATGCCCGAACTATTTTTCCTATTGTTGGATCCTTTAAAGAATGGTGTAAAAACATTCTTTAGTTCCTCCTCCATAATACCGATACCGTTGTCCTTGATAGAAATGTATACGCTGTTTTCCGAAGTTCGGTCTTCAATGTTTATTTCGATCTTTCCGTTATCGGGCGTGAATTTAAAAGCGTTCGACAAAAGGTTAAAATACACCTTGTCCATTAAATTTCTGTCAATATATACAAAGGCATTTTCATTGTTCGTCTTTATGGAAAATTGGATGCCCCTTTTTTTCGCCTCCCTTTTGAACTCATTGAAGATCTGTGCCGAAAAGGAAAAGATATTGGTCCGTGAGGCCCTAAGATTGAATTTTTGGTCCTCAATTTTTCTAAAGTCCAGTAAATTATTGATCAGTCGCAGCAGTCTGTTGCTGTTATTGGCGATCAGATCCACCTCATGTACTATTTTATTGCCCTTCTCCCTAAAATGATCTTTGAGGGAATCGATGGAGCTCAGGATCAAAGTCAACGGTGTTTTGAATTCATGGGAAATCCCGGTAAAAAAATTGAATTTGGCCTCGTTGCTCTCTTTGACTTCATTGGCAATTTTTTCGATCTGGTTTCTTTGGACGGTAATTTTCTGATTGGTAATTTGCAGCTGTCTGTTTTTTTTACGTATCGTAATTATGGAATATATGCTGTAAATGGATAGGCTCAAAATAACTATCAATAGTGTAATGGAAATTTTGAGCAGGTTGCTCTGGGCATAATAGAGATCTTCCTGTTTTTTTATGGAAACGATCTTTTCCTCTATTTCCACCTGCTGTTCATCAATTTTATCGAACTGATCTTTCATTATATCGGCATTGAGCTTATCGATGATCGTTGTGGTCAGTAGGTTTATTTTCGGTACATCTTTGCCCATTGCAAGTGCCGTGGCCAATTTTATCGCCTCGGCACCCCCTGTCGGATATAGGATCGAAGCTTCTAAAATACCATTCCTCACTAAATTGATACCTCCGTTGTTGCCGTTCAGTCCATCGACCCCGATAAATTTTATGTTTTTTTCAATCCCCTTTTTTCGTGCCACCCGCCAAGAATCCAATGCAAGCAGATCGTTAAAGGCATAGAAGTAGTCGATACGCTGATTTTTCGTTTTCAGGGAATCGAACAGACGGGACAATATTCTTTCATGTTCAATTTTATTGGTATAATCAATGCTGGCGATCACATCGATATTTTGAAGGCTATCCACCACTTCGTGGAACCCCTCACTCCGTTCTATGGAAGGGGAGGCATTATCCCCTAGTTTGAGCTCCACCACGTTTATGGAAGAATTTGTCGCAGATGCAATGTAATTTCCGGCGTTTCTCCCTACTTCCAGATTGTCCGCCCCCACATATGCACTGTATTTTTCGGAATTGATCTTACGGTCTATAAGCACTACGGGAATACCGCTGTCAAATGCTTTGGAAATAACGGGGACTAATTTATCGGAAAGCATTGGGGATATTATGATAACATCAAATTTTTTATCGATCATTTCTTCGATCTGTGCTCTCTGGAGCTCCAGATCAATATGAGCCTCATAGATCGTAAGATCGATTTCCGGCGACAAGGATGCCTGAACCCTCATGGCGTGGTTCATGGCCTCTCTCCAAGGATGGTCATTGATGCACTGGGAAAAACCGATTCTAATCTTTTCGCCATCCTGGTCGTTACGACAGGAAAAAAGAAGGCAAATGAAAATAACTAAAATAGATCTGTTCATAATTTCAATGATTTACATCCGCAAATTATAAAAACTTGACCTATAAAATTATTTGAAAATGATATAATTCAAGGACACCACATTGTTTTAGAATTTAAAAGCGGCCAATATTCACCATCGTTCGGAATGCTCTTGAAGATTCTGCTATATTTATTCAAAGAATGCTTCGCAATAAGTGGCGATCTGCCATGTTCGGGAGCAACTGTTACTCTTCCCATTTTATGACTTTATGCTTATAAACGACCATCCAAGGACTGCGTTTCCAATTTCGAAGCTTTTGCCGTAGTAACATTTATTAAAATTACCGGCGGGCTCGTTCCCCTATTTTCCAGGGAATGCAGCGTCCGCTCTGGCACTGCCGATTCGGCGGGCGGAATGGATGGAAAATGGAGAGCGGGTCCAAGACCTTGGATGGCTGGCTTTTGTCCAGAAATGGAATGGAGGGATGTGCCGGACGGGGCCTAGCGGTTTACCCCCTCTTCCTGAACATCGGATGTGCGGTCATGGGATCGTTCAACAATTGTTCGATCTCTGTCTCTATGATGTTCTGGATATCCTGTTTTATCTCCCGGTAGTTCCGTTGTACCATATCCGGTGTAAGGTCCCGCACGGGCGCTATGGGCTCATAGGCGTCCTCTTCCCTTTTCAGGGCATCATGGTCGTTGATGATCTCACAGTGAAAGGCTTTCAGATCGATCTTATTGGTCGGATCGTCCGCCACCATACCGACGAACTCGCCCGAGCTCATGGAAGAAATGGTGGAGGGCGGTATGGCCAGTTCCAGTTGTTTGGACTTGCTGATCGAGGTATCCCCGCTGTTGATGGAAAGGCTTTCCCGGTCCTGCATGATCTTGCCGAAACGTTCGGAAAGCTGTTTGGCCGAGTCCCCCGTGACCTGGCCCGAAACGATATTGCCAATGATGTTCACCAGGACGTCCGCCTGTTCCCGACCGTAATCCTTTCTCAGCTGACTGAAATCCTGCACCCCCAGGCACGTGGCCACCTTATTGGAACGTGCCGTAGCAATCAGGCTGTCCATGTTGTTCAGGTAAATGGTAGGGAACATGTCAAAGACAAGGCTCGACTTCAATTTGCCCTTTTGGTTCACCTGTTTTACCAAGCGGGTGATATAGAGGGACAGCACGGCCCCATAGGTCTGTATCTTTTGTGGGTTGTTGCCCATACAGACGATCTTGGGATCATCGGGATTGTTGATGTCCAAGGTAAAATCATTGCCCGACATGACATAGTACAGGGACGGAGAGGAGAGCCTGGCCATGGCAATTTTGGCAGAAGCGATCTGTCCCCCCAGCTGTTCCATCACATCGTTGATATAGGCATTGACAAAAGGGTTGATCAGCACCTCGATCTCCGGTTCCCTCCTAAGCAGCGTAAAAAGGTCGTCATACTCCACCTGCATCAGTTCGATCACATGGGGCAGGGTACAGAATTCCCCATCCTGGTATTTGCGCAGGTACCAGATTATGGCCGTCAGGAAATTGATGGGCGATTCCACGAAGAAGTCGCCCTGCTTCCTGATCCATTCGCGGTTCAGGCGCATCAGGATGGTACGGGCCGATTCCGATGCATCCGTTATATCCAACATGGTGGACGGTTCCAACGGATCTGACCTTTGATGGTCAGTCATTTCGAACCACTAGGGTCAATGAACTGGCACAGGTTATCTGTCACACTAACAATAAGTTACAGTTAAATAAAAAAGGGACAAAAAGGAAAATTTCCCCTTTGTCCCGTCACGTGACCCCGGAGGGATTCTGCATTTTCATTAAAAACTTAAATAAATAGGTATCTACGAAGACTTCAATCAAAGAGCTTGTCGAATTGCTACCATACCATTTGATGCTATTTGTCTGACAATCAATTCAAATATAATATTTTATTGCAAAATGCCAAAATAGATAAAAAACACTACTTTTTATACTTTACGGATAATGAATAATGTCCTTTTATATGGAAACTTATTAATTGTATCTATATAAACTCCCCTATAAACAGAGCTATTTCCAAATCAATAATTACTTAATATCAATAATTTAATGTTCAATCTTTTGAATCAAGGAAAATCACGTATAGGATAAGGAGCTCGTTAAATTAAAGGAAGAAAGGTGGTCTAAAGTAAAAAAAAATATTAATTATCTTTAAGGAACTGGGATTAAGGCTTTTCATAGAAGGTTGTGTTATGAACGGCATTTACTTAATGTTTCTACGTTATCTATTTAATCCATACTGGAGTTGTGTTGGATTTATGATTTCCGCCAATAATATCCTTGTACAGTTCCGGTCTTCTAGCATTTTTGTATCTCCAACCTCCAGAGAGCTGAATTTTTTCTTTCGTAATTTTTGAAATTGTAATTTCGTTTTCAAAGGATTTTATTTCAGATAAAATTTCTCCATAGGGGTCTATTATCATCGAATTCCCATTCTTTAGATGTTCGCCATCGTAGCCAATTGGGTTCGTAAAAGCATAATAAACTCCATTGTCGTAGGCCCTTGCAGGTAGCCAACGCATTAACCAACGCCTACCTTTTGGCCCATCAAATTCCATTCGCAATGAAACAGGGTCAATTTCACGATTCTGCCAATACTTGTCCGCTACATAGTCTCGATGTGGCATTGCAGACGGTGTGCAGCCTGTAACGTGGGGGGCGAAAATCAATTCCGCTCCCAAAAGACTTGTCGCCCGAACGTTTTCGATTACGTTATTGTCATAGCAAATTAAAATTCCACATTTCCAACCGAGTAGGTCAAATACGCAATATTCGTCGCCTGCAGACATATATTGGTTTATAAACGGATGTATTTTTTGATACTTTGAGACTAATCCGTCTCCGGTAACGCAGATATAAGTATTATATAACTTTCCGTCCGATTTTTCCACTAGACCTGCCAAAATCGGAATATCCAATTCTTTGGAAATTCCGATTAGTTCCTGCACACTTTTTCCGTTAGGCACTTCCTCTGCTAACTCCGATATCTGCTCTAAACTTAAGTCCTTTGTGAAAGTGTAGGCGGTAATCGACATTTCGTGAAAACTGATTACGTCCGCTCCGTTAGACTTAGCTTTTTCCCCAAGCTGTCGGATTATCGACAAGTTATATTGTTTATCTCCGTCCTTCGGTTGAAATTGAGCTACTGATAAGTTCATAACAGGAAAAATATTAAATTTTTTGGATACCTGTGTTAGCAAATGGTTTTATATTTGAATTTCTCTTTTCAACGTCATAATCACATTTACTTTTAAAGAAATCTTGTCCTAAGGATGGGGGAAATTATAAGAAGTTAATATCTAAACAATGTATTGTTTTTTCAGATAGTTGCGCTCACATACACTAAACCAGTCCGATTCTGAAACATTTAGACCTTTAAAGTATTTTTCTAAGATTTATAAGTTGTAAAACTTATAAAACATGGCAGGCTTTTACCTAAATTTCAATCCAGAAAAATAATCTTCCATTCTACCACAGATAGGGCATAAACAATAAAAAAAGGCTGGTGAAAAGAAAAAAGTCAAGGGCTCTTTTTGGATATATATTTTTAATGGCTTCAACTATTTCTTATCGCCGCTATGATTGAAAATTGCCCTATTCCAAGGATTTGTCGCAAATCCTTCCCTAAAAACGGGCGTTCACGGGGCATTTGTCGCAAATCCTAGAAAGCATGGAATTTTGATAAATTATAAGTCGCTGTAAAACAATATTTTAAAAATAAAAACGAATCCCTAACATCGCGCAGCGTGTTATCCTCTTGCTATACGTTTTTATCCGCTGCGCTCCCCAAAACGATAGCCTTATTCCTGGGGTATACTTAAAACCCAAATTCCTTTTCGGTGGCACCAGGCATCTTATTTTAAGGAAGCAAAAAACACCCATTACTTATTATATCCGGTGCGGCTTCCCCCTTTTTTTAGGTCCAATGAAGCACGCAGCTAACCTGTGATCTTAAACGAGGTCCAAAACCGAGAAACGGAAAGGTAAAGATGCTTTGTTCCCTTTACTTCCCATAGTGCCGTATGCGTTTCCCTTTCGTCCCTACCCATATCAAGGTCCGGGCCGGGCAAAGCTTTTATAAAAAGAGCGGGCGAGCCTGGTTATGCAAAGCGTCCCGGAACGGAGCTTGTTCCTTTGGACAAAGGGAAACGGCTCCGTGGTAAGTGAACTATGAGTTCTTGTCCGTTTTTATCCATTGTTGAAATTATAACGTATGATCCGGCTTGACGCGGGCAAGCGGACTCGGTCCCCTTTTCGGGACCATGTCCAAGACCCTTTAGCTAACCTCTTTTCACGGTATAGAGCTTTTTGTGGAAAGTAGAAGGAAGTGGTGAGTGGTAAATAAGCTATTTCCAGTTTAAAAATTCACACCCTTTTTACTGGTATTCATTAATTCATGTTTAAAAAGACATCTCCCATAGTAGTTACTAGTTTTCGTGAAACATCTACAACGCTACATATTAATCGTACAAAACACATTCGATTTACAATACATTCCCTATAATATTTTGTAAATCGATAAAAATTGTGCTAACCTTTTATTTAGCACCCTACCCTAATAAGTTTAGCCGGGAAATCTTAATATTTTAAAAGGCTTAGGTACAATCTCCATTAGATATGCTTTATTGTGATGTGGCCATGGTTGCCAAAATTTAGATTAACAGAAATAACGTAAGGTTTATTGAATATTAATCACCCATAAGAATTCCATCCAAATTCCATAAAAGTGGAAGCAAGAATCGTATTACGAAAGTCATAAAGATGATGGAAATCAAGTTCATTAAGAAACCTGCTTTTAGCATATCAGGAATACGTAAATATCCTGAGCCAAATACTACCGCATTCGGTGGTGTTGCTACAGGCAGCATAAAAGCACAAGATGCTGCTGCCGTACATGCTACTAACAGCAAGAAGGGGTCTACATCCAAGGATATGGCCAGTGGCGCCATTACAGGTAACATCATGGCTGTGGTAGCCAAATTGGACGTTACTTCCGTAAGGAAATTGACACAAGTGATTATCAATAGTAATAATATAAATAAAGGCAGTCCTTCAAAAAAGATCATTTGAGAACCTAAATAACTTGCCAAACCAGTCTCGTCAAAACCTTTAGCTATTGCCATACCTCCACCAAATAGCAGAATTATACCCCATGGAATACGTACAGCTTCTTTCCACATTAATAAAGACCTTTTATTACTTCCAACGGGAATAAGAAATAAAAGAATTGACGCACCTATTGCTATTATTGTATCATCAATATTGGGAATAAATTTTTGAAGAAAAAATGACCGTGTTATCCAGCAAAATGCGGTTAATACAAATACCGCTAACACCCTTTTTTCTTCAATTTTCATGGGACCCAGCTCATATATGAGCCTATTGATTTCATTCCTACCACCCGGAAAACTTTTCTCTCGTAGAGGGTAAGCAAAACGAGTGAGATAAAACCAGGCTAAAAATAACAATATCGTAGCAACTGGTAATCCGAACTTCATCCATTGCCAAAAACTGATATCAATATTATAAGTTTTTTGCACAAAACCAGCAAAGACAAGATTTGGAGGTGTTCCAATTAGCGTTGCTATTCCTCCGATAGAAGCCGAATATGCAATAGAGAGCATCAATAATTTACTAAACTTTTCACTTTCATGTTCTCGTTTACTCGGATTCTCCTTCAATTGTTTTATTATTGACATTGCCATCGGCAGTACCATAACTGTGGTAGCTGTATTTGAAATCCACATGGAAAGAAAAGCGGTAGCTACCATAAATCCGAGAACAATAGTATACATATTGACCCCAATTGTTTTTATTATATATAGTGCAATTCTTTTATGAAGACTCCATTTTTCAATTGCCATGGCCAACATAAAGCCCCCCATGTATAAAAAAACATATTTATGACCATAACTTTCGGTAGTTTCACTCAACCCTATCGCTCCCATTAGTGGAAACAGGATTATTGGTAGTAAGGCTGTTACGGAAATAGGGATAACTTCCAACACCCACCAAGCACCTATCCATACGGTACAAGCAAGAATATCCCTACCTTCATTTGAAAGTGCAACATCTTCAAAGAAGAAATGTATAATTATGAACAACAAAGGCCCTAGTAGTAAGCCTATTCTTTTGTATAAATTCATCTATTGTATAGATATTTATGGTGCAAAAAAAAGGGGCGAAATCTTAAAAATTCCGCCCCTTAAATCTTAAATTTTCTAATCAATATTTTCTTGATCCATCCAGTACAATAAATAAGGAATGTTGTAAGCATGTGTCCATCCAAATACACGTAAACCTTGATTTGTTTGCCAGTTCGTGAAACGTCCTTTACTTTCTGGAAGATTCGATATTTTCAAGAGGTCCTCGGCATATGTTTTGGCATCGGCATATTCTTCTGAAGCTTTTGGCAATTTACCAACCTTTAAAACCTCTGCTCTCGACATGGCTTCATCAAAAAATACTTTTTCCCCGCTGAATTCATAGCCTAAAAGTAGAGGATATATAGTAGCCAAATAAGACTCCATTTCATGATTTAATGGCGGTACATCCCTAACATATCTGGCATGTTCTATAAGAGACCTTCTAACCTTTTCGTTATCTGTTATTTGTTGGTATTTGTACAGTCCTTGAGCCACGTATGTTTGACTATAACCATATCTATCCAAAATTAAATTTCCTCCTTGTCTTTCCTGGAACTCCAACATTAAATCCACTCTTTCATCTAATTCATCCTTATACTTTTTAGATTTTGTAGCATCATAAAGCTCAACAAGGTTAAGAACAGATAAATATAGTCTTCTACCTCTTAAATCATGATCTCCCCAAATTCTTTTCAAATAAGTATCTCCTGTCATTTTAGCCACTTCCAGAGCCCTATGGTCTGCGGAGATATAATAAGATGCGATCCAACCTTGTATCCACACATGAGCACTTAACAATGCATACCAATGTTCATTAGCGTGCCTTCTACCAATTCCTAGATAAGGTGTTGATTCAGGTTCATCTTCAAAATTCCAGAAATCAATGGCATCGTTATTATCACCATAAAATGTTCTCTTTTTTGGCCAATGAATATTATCCACATCCATTGTATGCCTGCTCATTGCTTGCGCCATGTTAAAATATTTTGGATTTCCAGTCCGCATAAAGTTAGTCCAAAGCATAAAATCCACAGTAGGCTCATTATTGGTCCATTGTACCCAACGACCATCGAAATAATAGCTTTTTCCATCCCCGTAATTGAACATACCATACCAAGGTTCATGCTGTTGGCTATAGCCCCACCACTGATATCTATACTGTAAAGCATTTTCAAATTCTGGGTGTTTGGCAGACATGGGTGCCATATTCCCATAAACTTTAGAACCCGTATACCATTCTGGAGCTGCATGGGCTACCGGACTATCAAGAACATAATCCATTTTTTGACCAACTTCCTGTTCATCAACCTTACTATGAAAATAGTAAATGAATTCAGTTGTTTTGGTGATTCCTTGAGCAAAATTCCCAAGCATTCCACCATCGGATTCAGTATTATGTCTTTCAAAGCTCATAGGTCCATTTTCTAATGGCCATATACTTCCCGTTAATATTCCAGTTACTGGATCAACCTCAATACCTTTGGGATATTCTTTTAGGAAATTCTTAATTCCAATTCCAACACCTCTTTTACCGTCTGTAACATCCATCCATCCTTTGGCTCTTTCTGATTTTGCCACATTATTCTCACCCTTAGAAACCGTAGCTTCAAAAATTATATCCTTGTTAGATTCATCGTTGCCTTCTTTTTTAAAACCGTTAATATATAAACTTCTTAAACTGGTACTTTTTCTTCTTTCAGGCCCTTTTTGAAACAATTGAACTACTTGTTGGTCATTCAAGGAGACATCTTGAGAAATAGTTTTAGCTTTTTCGTCGCTCCATTCCCCTTCAGTTAATGGAATGGATACGTTGACATTGTCATCAAGATGATATTTTAGTTGAATTCCGCTAGCTGCAATTTGGTCGTTAGGTTGTGTCCAACCAATGTCCTCTGCAACATCTTCATCAATTATATTTTCATTTTGGGTTGCTATCGAATAATGCTCACCATTCTGCACTTTATGTTTATCGGGGACTCCTGTATAAGTTAATGTGTGTAGTACTTTTATGTAGCTTTTACCGGCATATGCATGTAGCCATATCGTAAAGGGTGAAATATTGTTATCGGGTCTATTATAAGTATATGTTCCCTCTACCCTAAAAATATTATGCATGGGTCCAGATCCTTTCTCCCTAAAAATCGCATTTATAACAGCTTTTGAAGCATCAATTCCTGCGTCATCCAAAAGATCTAAAAAGGAACCTCTATTTTCTTCTGGGGAAGAGCCAATAAGCTCTTGATCTTCAAATTTGCCATCGTTGTTAGAGTCTAAATAAACTTCGTCTAAAAATCCATTTCCTTCTTTATGTATTGAAAATGAAAGTGGTCCGGTATTAACATCGATTCCTCCCTGAGGTCTCATATTATTAGAAGACACTATCTTTTCTTCTGGTCGAATTGGTACAATTGAATCACCATATTCCAGCACGTATTCTGAACCCTCTTCCGAAAAGAAGAAAACCCATACCCATTTAACACTATCATCCAAAGGTCCCCAATTTGTCACCTCTGTAGTTTGACATGGAATTTCAACTCCCTCAGAATTTAATAAACGTAAATGATCAACGGAATAAAGTTCACCTTTTGGAAATGGGATTCCAAGAGTGACTGGTGCCCCAACCTTATTGTTTTCCACGGTAATCTTTACTTGTTTACCTGATTCCTTTTTCTCACATGAGTGTAATAAAAAACATGCAATCAAGGTTATTATAATTCTTCTCATTTGTATAAAAATTAATTAATTACAGACAAAGTGCAGAAGCCCCCAAAAGAGGAGAATCGACCAAATCCGACTTTTCTATTTTTAAATGTTCTATTTGTTTTTTATAGGTAAACGAATTAAGCCCGTCGTTTAAGGTCTTCTCAAAGAATCGATAAGAATTGCTAATTGAACCCCCTAGAATTATGGCTTCAGGGGCATACATATAGAGGATTATCTTTATTGCCTCACATAAGTGCAACCCATAATCTTCAAAAGCCTGCAATGAAATTGCATCCTTTTTAAGCGCCTTTTCATAAAGTGACAATGCAGATTCTCCATATTTTTTTTCAAAGAAAAAACTCCCTGTATAGTGCTCCAAAATCCCATCTAAATATGGAACCATCCCAATTTCACCAGCTCCACACAACACACCATTGTACAATCTATTATCTATCAAAATACCCATACCTAAACCAGTACCCAATGAAAGTGCAATACAATTAGAATGTAGCTTTGCTTTTCCAAACCATTTCTCACCTAAAAGAAAGCAGTTTGCATCATTATTAATAAACACAGGAACACCAAATTCATCTTGAACTAATTTCTTAAGTGAAATTTTTTTCCAGGATGGAATATTCTGGACATCATATACAATACCTGATTCAATATCAACCACTGCTGGTACTCCGATACCAATAGCTTCCACTGTATCTGTCATTACCTCCTCAATAACCTTGAAAAGACTTCCCAGTGTGGTTTCCAAAGCATCACCAGGGTTCACACCTACTAAAGCTGTTTTGTTTATCGCATTTCCACTGAATTGACCGACCTTTATATTAGTTCCACCAATATCAACGCCTAATACAACACCACGTTTTTTGCTCATTTCTCTTTCTTTAGACTGATTGTCTTGTTGTTGACCAAAGGTTTTGCCCAAAAACCAATAGAAAGAATAAAAGCCAATGGAATAATTAAAAAGAACATCCCCGATTTTAAATCCATAATCTCACCTAACCCCCCAACTATAAATGGAATCACGGCACCTCCAGCTATACCGGTACATAAAATTCCAGAAAGCGAACCATGGTGTTCTTTTACAGAGTTCAGTGCCAACGAGAAAATGATGGAATACATTACCGAGATAAAAAAACCAATTAAAGGAAATCCGATTAATGCCAACTCAGAGGAACCTGTAAGGGTCAATACTAGGCAGATTATGGTAATAGCTGTTGCTACAATCAATATCTTACGACTATCAAAGAACTTCAAAAGCAATAATCCAAATAAACATCCAACCGTTAACATCGCCCAAAAATAGGATACGGTATCCGCACCGACCGTTTGCGGATTAAAGCCATGATATTGATTCAGAAATTGTGATATCCAATTGCCTACGCCTTGTTCAGCACCGACATAACAGAAAATGGCAAGGAAATATAATAATGTCCATCTGTTCTTTAATAAATCCTTGTAAGAACTACTATCTCCTGCTTTTTCCTCTTCAGTTTTCTCAAATTTTGGATACTTATTGAAAAAAACATAAATCAACAATACAAATGATATGATGGAAAAAACTATATATAATGAGGCCCATGGCAAATTAGCTGGTACCAAACCCCTAAGTGTCTCCGCTAAAGGATCATCAGAATTATTTCCTTGATTAACTAAATATTTGTAGAGATAAGGACTAAGAAAAGATGCTCCGCCAAAAACCAATTGCGCTAAAACCGAATTAAAGGCAAAATGTTCCTCACCCCCAGCTACTCTAAGCATTGGATTTATGATAACTTGTAATACTGCCATACAGCAACCTAGGGTGAAAAGTGTTATACTAAATACACCATACCCTGGAAAAATTGCAAAACCCAATGAAGCAATCCCCATTATCAAAAAGGAGGCTGACAACAATGTTCTTTCACTATACTTTTCAGACAAAAATCCTGCTGGAATAGACATAATACCATATGCTATAAAGAAAGTAAATGGTAAAAATCCAGTAGAGGTAAGACTTAAATCAAAACTATCCTTGACATCTACTATAATAGAATTCAGAATGTTAGTGATGAATGATATTACAAAAAACACCAACATAACTAGCCCTACTAAGTGATAATACCTTTTCGTATTAGGCTTACTTTTCTCCATTTAAATTTGGTTGGTTATAAATACTAATAATTGGATTTAGAAAGTCTACCATTTTTATTTATCCCCCAACATTGGGAACATTTCTTTAATTTCTTCATCCGTAGGCTGTTTCCCATATTCACAGATTTCAAAAAACTCTACTTGATTTACTTTAGAAATATCAACTTTAGGATACCATTTCTTAACAGCTTCCAATGTACTAGCATCCGGTTTTCTATTCATCCATCTCTCTTTTAACCAGGCTAATCGTTCTTTTTCACCAGTCGGAATTGTTGATAAATCCGTTCCATTGGTCCATGGCAGCCACTCAAACATTTGTGATTTGTGTGCAGCCAAACCCTTTACCTTAGTATCAATTACATCATCAACAATAACTGCAATATCCTTTTGGAAAGGATACGGTTTTTTGAAATGATCGCTCATATATAGAAACACAGGATTCTTTTTTAAAGGTGGGGTGTCCGGTGCTACATTAGGAACTATATTCATGTAAGCTGCATCTTGAACTACAGATCCAGCATTTCTATGGTCTGGATGATAATCGTTTGGTCGAAGGCCCAAAACAATATCAGCATCCCAATTTCGAATTCTTCGAATAACTTCTAGTCTGACGTTCAAGGTTGGGAACAATTCACCATCGTGATTGTCCAGCACTTCATATTCCGCAATACCTAAAGCTACTGCTGCATCTTTAGCCTCTTGTCTACGCATTTTAGCCAATGGCCCCCCTCCTAAACTTTGGTGACCAGCATCACCATTAGTAAGAGCCAAGAATTTTACATTATGTCCCATCTTGGCGAATAATGCAGCCGTTCCTCCAAATTTTGAATCACAATCATCTGGATGAGCTCCAATTGCAAGTATGTTCAACACTTTTTTTTCTTGTGCTTGACCCATCGTAATGGCAAGGCAAAGGCATATTATAAAAGTTAATTTTTTCATTTTGTTATCTATTTATATCAGTTAATTATTGACAATTGTAGGACTAGGACTTTTTAAAAAACTTAAAAAGAACAATAAATTTGATAATGTTATTTAGGAAATACCCATAGAGCCATAAGTAGGAAATTCATAGTATGGGATCAAACTAACTCAACATTCAAATTTTTTAAGATTATGTACTTTAATTAATTTTGAACAAAATTTGTATTAATATCCATTTCCCTCTGTGGGATAAAATATAAGTCTCTTATATTTCCTGCATTAATAACATCTCCTTCTGCCTCAATTATTCTATCGTTTATTACTCCGAACCTTTTCAAGTCTGCCCATCGGTGATTTTCGAATGCAAGTTCTAGCCTTCTTTCATTAAGCAATTTTTCTTGGAAAGAACCCGGGGTTGTAGCATCTATATCATCCAATCCCGCACGTGTTCTGACTTCGTTTATCAAATCATAACTTTCAGGGGATTCCCCAATGGCTTCTGCCAGCATCAAAAGAACATCTGCATATCTAAAAACCACAAAATTAGTATCCGAGTCATTTTCTGTAGGTGGATTACTTTGATATTTTCTAATGTGGCGAGACTCCACAGTTTCCCCTTCGTTATTGATATAAGTAGTCCCTAAAGAAGGATCTAAACGAAGGTCCCCTTCTTCAAAAGCGTTAACCAAAGAAATTGTAGGTCTATTCCGTCCAAATCCTTGCCCTGTTTGTAAATCCCCACTTGGAGAAAATTCATTAGTTAACGCAGCTCCTTGACCTATTCCCCCACTAATGAACTGAACTTCGAAGATAGATTCTTCATTATTTTCATTGGCAGGACCCCATAAATCAGCGTAGCTCGGCAATAATTCATAATTATAGTTTTGGACTATTCTTCTTAAGGTAGTCTCCGCGTCGGAAGAATTCCCAAGTGTCAACTGAACTTTTGCCAAAAGGGTAGCGGCCGCTCCTTTGGTTGCCCTACCAACATCACTCGACGAATAAGAAACAGGTAGATTACTTTCAGCACTAGCCAAATCCGTTACCAATTGACTATAAACAGTGGTAGCATCGACCTGCGTTAGACCATCCCCAGGAACAAATGGGGTTAGTTGCAATGGAATATTACCAAAGGCAACTGCCAAATGATAATACATCAAAGATCTTAGAAAAATCGCCTCGCCTATTATTCTATTTTTTAGACTTTCGTCAATTTCTTCTACGTTATCTATTCGATCAAGAATAACATTACAATTGGCGATTACTCTGTAAGATGCACTCCATGCGGCATCTATCTGTTCATTTAAAGAGTTCTCAGTAAATTGATTTATTTCCGTATACTGTCTAGCTAAACCAGTTGCATCTGGACCTTGGTCAGTATTATCTGACCGCATTTCAAACATGGCCCAATAAGCTCTATTATATGCACCCAAATCTTGTAAACCAGCATAACTTGCGTTTATGGAGGCCACGAAATCATCTGCCGTATTAAAGAAATCAGCTTCGTTCCTATTGGAAATTGGAGCTAGGTCCGTAAAATCCTCACTGCAAGCGGATGTGAAACATATCGTTATAAGTACTATGATTATTTTTTTCATCTTCTACAGTTTTATATTAAAAAGTTAGGTTTACCCCCATGGTGAATGATCTTGATAATGGATATGCTCCATAATCCTCTCCTGGAGTTAAGGCATTGGTAGAAATATTACTTACCTCTGGGTTATACCCTAAATAATCCGTAATCGTGAAAAGGTTAGTCCCTGTAATGTAAAACCGAAGTCTATCAATACTATTCCCAAATAAGTTTTTGGTAGGAACAGAATATCCTAGTGTAACATTTCTTAGGCGAATAAAAGACCCATCCTCCACTTGAAAAGAAGAAGGTCTATTATTATTACCATGATTTCCAGAAGATCGGTCAGCTCTAGGAATATTTCCATTTCCAGGATCAGAAACCGAGCGCCATCTTTCATTGAAAATGGCGTAAGAATTAAAATTCGCTTCTCCATTTTTCATATGGCGTGAGGTAAGGTTCAATATTTCGTTACCTTCAACACCTTGAATCAAAAAGCTGAAATCTATATTCTTGTACCTAAATCTATTATTGACACCCCATGTGAAGTCTGGAAAATAACTCCCAGTAACAGTTCTATCATCTGGCGTTATTTCACCATCTCCATCAATATCTTTGAATCTAAGATCCCCTGGGCCAGCATTAGGAGCTTGTGTATCTGTAGGGGCACTATCTATTTCTGCTTGAGTTTGATATATACCATCTACCACATAACCATAATAGCTCCCTATAGGATCCCCCACTCTAGTAACATGTCTTACACCTGCACTACCCGATGAAAAAATAGGCTCATTACTTTCGTTTAGCGAAAGTACCTCGTTCTTGTTCGTAGAAAAATTCATATCCGTCTCCCATGAAAAATCACCTACAAAATTCTTAGTGCTTAATGCTAGTTCAAATCCCTTATTCTCTACTTCCCCTAGATTCCGGAGTGTCGTTTGAAATCCAGAAACGGAAGAAATACTAACATTTAGCAAAAGATCAGAAGTCTTAGTCGTATAATAATCTGCCAATAAGAATACTCTATTGTTGAAAAGACCTAACTCCAGACCTACATTCGTTTGTTGCGATTTTTCCCAGGTTAAGTCAGGGTTAGGAATAGTGCTTTGTATTAATCCATTCACCTCATTTCCGGCAAGGTTATAATTATCGGGAGAAAGTAGCCCAATAGCTCCATAATTTGGAATTTCAAAATTTCCTGTTTCCCCCCAACTAAATCGAAGTTTTAATTCTGAAATAGCCTCTATAGATTGTAAAAAACTCTCTTCGTTAACACGCCATCCCGCAGAAAATGATGGAAAGTATCCAGTTTGGTTATCGGCACCAAATCTTGACGAACGGTCAGAACGAATCGTACCTGTAAATAGGTACTTATCTTTGTATGCGTAGTTTAATCTGAATAAAGACGAGGCCAAAGTCCATTGTTCCTGCACAGAATTTCCAGCGAACACCTGACCTCCACTGATTGTGGTTACCAAATCATCTGGGAAGTTGTCTGCATTCACTTGCTTGATAGAGATGTTGTCTTTTTGGGCCGTGTAACCGACAATCGCATTGATAAAATGATCATCCATTTCCTTTTCCCAATTCAAAGTATTCTCCCATAGCCAATTCACTTCCGTAGAAGAAGTTGCCTGTGCATATGATTCACCTGCGGTTGCTTCCCTGAAGAGCAATGTATTCCCTCTATAAAAATCTTGGTTATATAAGTTTATATATGTGCCACCAAAAGTCTTAAATGTAAGTTCCGGTAAAATTTCGTAGGACAATCCTAATGATGCCCGTGTTTGAAATTGAAATATCTTATCATCAACACCTTCAATAATCGCAAGAGGATTACTTGCAGAGGTGGTCCCTCCACCCAAAAAAGATTGGTTATTCAACTGATTTATAGTACCGTCAGGATTATATGGTGCTACCGTAGGAGAATGTACTATAGCTGAATAAATAACACCTGGTGGTCTAGCAAAATATGGCGCTGATGCAGGCACTCTTTGATTTTCCGTAATTGTTGGGGCAACCCTAAGATCCAAATTTAATTTTTCAGTTAGCTGAGAATTTAAATTCAACATCATATTGTAACGCTCAAATTTTGCCTTCTCAACAACACCGGTTTGCTTGTAATATCCTACAGACGTAAAGAAACTTGTATTATTTCTGATGGGAGAAGCATATGAAAAGTTGTAGTTATTGACTATACCAGTTTTAAAAATAACATCTTGCCAATCTGTATCAGTTCCATTCCAATTAAGAAACGACTCAGGTAATTCATAATTAGCGTTACCTCTTTCACCAGGTCCTATTGGATCATTAATTGAAGCTCCTGGAACTGAGGATAAGTAATCATTATTCCTAGCATCTCTGGTGAAATCAATTAATTCTGGGGCGTTCATTAGATCAATTTTGTTTGCTACATCTTGCAAACTGATAAAGGAATCAAATGAAAACCTACCTTCCTCTGTGGCCGATGCTTTCTTAGTAGTAATTAGCAACACCCCATTCCCTCCTCTTGAACCATAAATTGCTGCTGCCGAAGCATCTTTCAATACTTGAATAGATTCTATGTCATTTGGGTTCAATGTTGCAAGCGGGTTTACAGGAGGCGGCTGAAAAGCTGCACTTCTTCCTGGTATTCCTCCATTTACGCCTGACGAGGTAAGATTTCGAGATATTGGAATTCCGTCAATCACAAATAATGGATCGTTACCCGCAGAAATGGATCCAGAACCTCTAACCCGAATATTAGGGCTGGCACCAGGTTCACCGGATGTTTCTTGAACTTGAACACCTGCTACTTGTCCAATTATAGCACTTTCCGGACTTAAGGATGGTACTTCCGTTATTGTTTCAGGAGTAATTGAAATTACAGATCCCGTAACTCTTTTTTTAGCTAAAGTTCCATAACCCACGACTACAACTTCTTCCAAAGCTGCGGCATCTTCAATAAGACTTACCGTAATGGATGTTTGTCCAGATACATTAATTTCCTTAGACCTGTACCCCAAGTATGAAACTTGGATTTCCGTTACACCAATTGGTAATGTTATCTCAAAATTTCCATCAAAATCTGTTGTTGTTCCTACCGTGGTTCCTTTTGCTATTACAGTAGCTCCTGGAAGTGGAATCCCCTGTTCATCATAAACAGTTCCTTTTAAACTTGTCTGAATATTGGGGATTTCTACATTTTTTTCAGGAACCTTGTTACTTGAACCCATTGGTTTCTTGGTCCTTATAACAATCTGGCTAGAAAGTATTTCATAGTCCAAATTAGTATCTCTAAACAATTCTTTTAGCAGATCCTCAACACAGAGATTATTTTTAGATAGCGTTATCTTACGGGTTAAATCTACTTCAGAAGCCTCGTAAAAAAACTTATGACCCGTTGAGTTGGTTATTGTTTCAAATATGAAACCAAGGTTTTTATTTTTAAAGTTTGCAGTAACCAAATCTCCTTGGGCACATGCGCTTGTATTAGCATAGCTAAAACATATCGATAAAAATAGGCAGCAGAATAGTCCATTTCGGAGCAAATACGCTACTTTACATTTGATTTTCTGTTTTTTCATAATTAGTTTAGTCTAGTTAGTAATGGGTATCTTTCTTGTTGGGAATGGTTTCAAGTCATAGGCCTTATTGTTTTTTAATTGTTATTATTTTTCCTTCTTTAGAGTAAGTGAAATTTGTATGTGTCTGTATCGTTTTCAATATCATATCAATCCCTTCTTTATCAAACATACCAGTAAACCTGAGTTCACCAAGCATTTCATTCTGATTGATGATTTTGACATTGAATTGGCGTTCCAGTTTTTTAATAATGCTTGACATTTGTTCATTTTCAAATGCCACTATACCTTTTGTCCAAGCTATATAAGGAGTAACATCAACATCTTCGATGTGATACGTGTTATCCATAACCTTCGAATTCGTCACTTTCTGGAATGGCCTAATCATTTTTAATGTTTCCGCACTAAAATCATTTTCCCCACCTACTCCTACTGATCCCTCAACTAATACAACTTCAATCTTATCATCATTCTCATAAGCAGATATATTGAAAACTGTACCATATACTTGAGTGAACATCTCCTCGGTTTTTACGACAAAAGGCTTTTTCGGATTTTTAGTAATATCAAAAAATGCTTCGCCTTTCAAATAAACTTGCCTGTTATCCATTCCTGCAAAACTTGAAGGATATCTTAATTCAGATCCAGAGTTCAACTTGATAACTGAACCATCCTGTAGAGTGATGGATAAAATTTTACCTTTAGGAATTCTTAAAGTATTATACTCTGATTTTACATTTGAATTTGCTTCAATATCATGACACAAGACTCCTTTGTTTAGATGAATATTTGCAATTCCCTTTTTTGCATTTATAACGGTATCATTAAATTGATTTATATTTATAATTTCTCCGTTACCTAACTCAAGGGTTATTTCCTCTGAATCAATTTTTTGAATGCTATTCTGATTAATGTCTCTATTTAAAATAAAATATGTAACAGAGGCTACTAAAACTAGAAGTGAAGCCGCATATTTCCATACCAGACGACTTGCGTAAAAAGGAATATGCTTTATTTTCTCTTTATCTTTAATATTTTTCAAAAACTTTTCAAAAGCCTCCTGAGAATCCCAAGATTCATTCCGGTAATTGATTAAAAAATCCGCCTGAACCAATTTTTTAAACACTTCTTGATTACCTTTTTTATTCACCCATTCGTAAAGAATTGAAATTTCTTCAGCAGTAGCCTCTTGTTGAAGGTATTTTGTAATTATATTTCTAATGTCAATATTGGTCATTTGAGAAAATTAAGCTCCTATAACTTAAAGACGTGAACTTTCTAAAAAACCCTTACTCATAACTTATTTTTTTAACAAAAAAAATCCAGATATAATGGATATCTGGATTTTTAAGTAAATAATATATAATTATGTATTCATATAATTCTTTAGAAAAAGCTTGATAGCTGAGTTCTAAGTCTTCTTAATGCTTTAGACATATGTACTTCAACTGTTTTAATTGAAATGTGAAGTATTTCAGAAATTTCCTTATATCTAAGTCCTTCCCTTTTTCCCATTAAAAAGACCCTTTTGCATTGATCTGGTAAATTTTCAATTTCAGCCTCAACGATTTTGAGTCGCTCCTCAAATTCGCTATAATCAACCTTAAAAACTTCTGCGTATGCATCTTTTTTAAGGTTTTCTAAAAGTTTGAATTTCTTACTCTCTTGACGCTTTGCATCTATGAAAAGGTTGTATGCTATTGTGAAAAAATAATTTTTAAACCCATTTTCTTGGACATTCAGTTTCTTTCTTTTCTCCCAAATTTTTACAAACGTTTGCTGTGCAATTTCCTCGGCTAACCTAGAATCCCCAGAAATAGCCATTAGATAATTACAAAGTTCTTTGTGGTAGTGTCGGAATAAATACCCATAGGCACCTTCAGAACCTTTTATTAAGTCCTTTATGAGAATATTTTCGTCATTGTAGCTTTTGTAGTCCATTTTAGTAATATTTATAAACCACCTCGCGCTAAACAAGGAGGCTCAAACTACTACAATTAAACAATTATTATAGGCTCTAACTTTTGGTTAGATGAGTTTAAATCCAAATTACAAGTCTTCAGACTAGAATACAGCCATAGCTGCGAATGAATTAACCACTACCCATAATTAACCAATAAGACTAATTTTCTTTATGGTTAGGACAGACTTCAAAACAATAACCCGTACAAAAGATTTTTAAAGCTATAAAAAAAATATTAAATGTTATTAATATCCTAAAGTTATTTGCAGAAGTAAAAGTCAAATTATTATTTGACATCGAATTTTTTTGACATTTTTACCAATAAAAATACCTAAAACTAAAACCCAGAGTAAATAAACCAATCTTACAAAGATTTAACTACAAAGCATATTACTCTAATTCAGATGGAATAGTCTCGAAAAAGGAGCGCAATAAATTTAAAATCATACAAACAAATGGAGCAGTTTAAATTACAAAACCAAAAACATTAGAAAAAAATTTCAAAAAACACCAGAACACTTAGTTTTATTAAACAATGTCCTCAACATTATATCATATTACCTTAAAAGAAACCTAGCTTGTTCAAGAATCAGAACCTCAGTACTGAAAATATAATTTAGGTGATATTTCAGCATTATAATGATTGAAACTTCCAATAATTATACCTCTTAATCAAAAGAAGTTGAATTCAAACGATAAGAAAAAGTGCTCCACACTTCTTACTATTTGAATAAAATTCATATTACCTGATAATTTTCCAGGATCCGTTACTGTTTTTACTGGCCTCCTTTTTGGTTTCAAGTATCGCCTGAAGCCTGTCCATATCCTCCTCCACCTTTTTGTCCAGCACACGTGCATAGATCTGTGTCGTCGCGATCTTGGTATGCCCTAAAAGTTTGGAAACGGTCTCAATGGGCATCCCGTTGCTCAGCGTCACCGTAGTGGCAAAGGTATGCCTGGCCATGTGAAAGGTAAGGTTCTTCGTAATCCCGCATGCATCCGCTATTTCCTTTAGATAGAGATTGGCCTTCTCGTTGGTCACAGGGGGGAACAAGGTTCCCGAAACCTGCACCATGGGATGTCCGGCATATTTTTCGATCAGGGCAAGGGCGGTCGGCATCAAGGGTACCTTCACCCGGGTATTGGTCTTTTGACGCCGGGTTACGATCCATTTTTTTCGGTCGTCCCCTACCCAGATGTTCCCGGGGGCCAGATTTTTCAGGTCGGCATAGCTTATACCGGTGTAGCAACTGAAAAGGAAAAGATCCCGGATACGCTCCAAACGCCCCAAAGGGAACTCATAGCTTGCCAGGTTCGATAGTTCGTTTTCCGAAAGAAAGTCCCTGTCCGTCTTCTCAAAGGTCATTTTCCAGCGTCTGAACGGGTCTTTGTCCAGCCATTCCAAATGGTACGCCAACCGTATCATCTTGCGAAGCCTTTGGATGTGTTTCATGACCGTGTTATGTCCCATCGCCCGTGGATGGCCCTTTGGATAGGAATTGTGCAGGAAACTCTCGAAATCACATATGAACTTATAGTTCAGCCTACCAAGGTGGATATCCTTGAGCTTGATCGATTTCAGGAATCTCCGGATATAGCCTTCCGTAATCCCGAAATTCCGTACGGTTCCCGGGGCCAAGGTTCCCTCGATCTTTTTACTATGATATTCTATTAATTCTATAAGGGTCTTGGTGCTCTTGTCGTCCCCCATGAAATAGTCCTTGACCATTTGGGCGGTAAGCAGTTTACCGGCTCCCCTTAGTTCCTGATAGCTTTGGTACAACTGGGACCTGGCCAGTTCCAGGTACTGGTTCGTTTGCCTGGCCAGCACGGAGTTTCCGAGCAGCTTGTTGCTCTTAGGGTCCCATAGTTCAAGCGGTATTCTGCGCTTGAGACTGATGCTCAGTCTTTTTTGGTCCATCGTGATACGCGCATAGATGAGCGCTTCCCCATTTTTGGCCTTTTGTCTATCGACCCAAAATTGAATTGAAAATGTTTTTGCGGTTCGCATAACCTTTGATTTAAATTAAACTTGATCGTTGCGAAAGTCAAATCCAATTTCATCAAAATAGTCGGCACCCGTTCTTCTTAACTGTCAGCTCTGACTGACAGTTAAGATTTAGCTGACGGATTGCTACCATTTAAGAGCAAATCGTTCCAATTTAAATGAATCCATAAAAACCTGAAAACCATGCATTTAATAAAAAATGCATGGTTTTGATTCCTTTTTAAAGGACGATTAGTGACCCCGGAGGGATTCAAACCCCCAACCCTCAGAGCCGAAATCTGATGCGCTATTCAGTTGCGCCACGGGGCCATTATCATTGACTTTTTCCCCTCTGAGCCATAATCAGATGCACTATTCATCCCGATAACTATCGGGAGCGCCACGGGGCCATTATAAACCGTAGGTAACCCTACGTAAGTTTTCTCTTTACAATATTGGAGATGGTCTTGCCATCTGCCTTTCCTGACAGTTCTTTGGACACAATTCCCATTACCTTGCCCATATCTTTCATACCGGAGGCACCTGATTCCTTAATGATTTTTTCCACCACCTGCTCCATCTCTTCCTCGCTCAGTTGCTCGGGAAGGAATTTTCCAATGACCTCTGCCTGTGCCAACTCGGGCTCGGCCAGATCGGCCCTGCCCTGTTCCACATATATGGCGGCACTGTCCTTACGCTGTTTTACCAGCTTCTGGATCATTTTGACCTCTTCCTCGGCAGATAGTCCCGCTTCGGCACCGGCTTCCGTCCGTGCCAGCAATAAGGCCGATTTAATGGCCCTTAAAGATTCCAGCGCAACGGTGTCCTTCGCCTTCATGGCGACCTTCATTTCTTCCATCACACGTTGCTGTAAACCCATGTCCTTTTCTTTGAGAGGCGCAAAGATAAAAATAAACCCGAAAATAAAATCAATTTTCGGGCCTAAACTTTATAATAGTTCAAAAAAGCAATACCTAATCCACATTGTCGTGTAGAAAGGAATTGTTGGAACGTAATTGTATCCCATCGCCATCTTCGCTCAAAGTGGTCCTGGAAACCTTGTTCTCCCTATTGGTCTCATTGAACTGTACCCCTTGCCTTTTGTAAGCGGGCTGCTTTTCTATTTCATCTATCCTCGTAAGGCTGTTCTGGAACTTATAATTGAAATCCTTTAATTTCCGCCTCCTTTCGTCCGCCCGCTCCTTTAAAAGATCTTCCAATGGCGTATTCATCGGATCTATTTCCTTTACGGGCTCGGATGCGGTAGGGGCTTCTTCCTTTAGGGTCTTCTTTTCAAAAACCAGTTCGTTCTCCTTTATCTTGGGCTCATACTTTTCGGCCTTGCTCTTGGCGCCCGTAAGTTTGTTCTCCAGCTCCATATAATCGTCCAGACTGTACCGTGTTTCCCCTTCCTTATTGTATTCCAATACCGGGACGACCTCAATATGGTCCTTTACCTCCATATCACGTACGCCTTCGTCCTCGCCCAGATCAAAGGTGATCACATGTTCATTCTCCTCTTCGTGCGTTGGGGTCGACTTAGGACTTGACAAGGGCATATCGAAACTCAGCGTAAACTGGTCCTCCTCAAGTTTTGTGTTCGGCACTTCCTCCGGCGCTACCACCTTAATGTTGCGCAGGCTGTCCTTGGACTCTATCACAATAAATTCCTCTGGATAGTTTTTTGCGATCACTTCCTCATAGAATACATTGAAATTTTTGATATAGCTGGTGGTCGGGATCAGGTCCATTTGTCCCGAGTTGCGTTTTTGTACGGTTTCTTTTTTAACGACCAGCTCCGGTACCTCCACCTCTTCTTCCTCTTCTTCCTCCACCAATTGGTGCACTACGGGACGGGGCATGTTCGCAGGAGTAAGGTCCTGCTCGGCACGTTGTTCGTCCTCCAAGGTGTGGATGATCTTTTTGGATTCGGTATTCACGATATCGTCCTGCTGGTCTATATTAAAACCCGTGGCTATCACCGTTACGGCAATGGCCTCTCCCAAACCTTCATCTTCGCCAACTCCCATGATGATATTGGCCCCATGGCCCGCCTCGATCTGGATATGGTCGTTGATCTCGCCGATCTCATCTATGGTGATCTCCTGTGCCCCTGATACGATCAACAACAATACATTTTTGGCACCTGTGATCTTGTTGTCGTTCAGCAATGGGGAATCCAGTGCCCTTGTAATGGCCTCATGGGCCCTGGAAGAACCCGAAGCGGAAGCGGATCCCATGATGGCGGTTCCGCTGTTGGAAAGCACCGTCTTGGCATCCCGTAAATCGATGTTCTGGGTATAATGATGGGTTATCACCTCCGCAATTCCCCGTGCGGCAGTGGCCAATACCTCGTCCGCCTTGGAGAAACCGGCCTTAAAGCCCAAGTTGCCATAGACCTCCCTAAGTTTGTTGTTGTTGATCACGATCAAAGAATCCACATTGTTGCGCAGTTTCTCCATCCCTGCATATGCCTGCTCGCATCGCATCTTTCCCTCGAACTGAAAAGGAATGGTCACGATCCCCACCGTAAGGATATCCATTTCCTTTGCCTGCTTGGCTATGATGGGGGCAGCGCCAGTACCTGTTCCCCCACCCATTCCGGCAGTGATAAAAACCATTTTTGTGTTGGACCCCAACATTCCCTTGATGTCCTCCATACTCTCTATGGCGGCCTGCTGCCCTACTTCTGGATTGGCCCCAGCGCCCAATCCTTCCGTCAGGGAAACCCCCAATTGTATCTTGTTGGGAACGGGACTGTTGTCCAAGGCCTGTGAATCCGTGTTACAGATCACAAAGTCGACCCCGTTTATCCCCGCTTGGAACATATGGTTAATGGCATTGCTGCCACCACCCCCTACTCCAATGACCTTTATGACATTGCTCTGGTTCTTGGGAAGATCAAAAGCGATATTTTCAAATTCAGTGTTCTTGCTCATTCTCTTTGTATTACTGGTTATATACTTACTGTATGTGCTCCGATGCCTTATTCCGCATTATCCAAAAAATCCTTCAACTTTTCGGACCATTTGTCAAAAATGGATTTTCGTTCTTTTCGTACCATGGTCTTTTCAGGGCCCACATCCACCGTGTCTTCCCCATAATGGGCTTCGGGTTCCGTATGGCTCACTTCCGCCATGATCTTGTGCTTGGCCTTGGTATTGATCGCGTTCATCAATAGGCCCACCGCAGTGGCGTAAAGGGGACTGGCGATCTCCTCATCTGAATCGCCCGCCAAATGTTCGTTGGGATACCCTATCCGTGTATCCATACCTGTAATGTACTCTACCAACTGTTTTAAATGTTTCAGTTGGCTACCACCACCTGTAAGGACGATGCCCGCGATGAGTTTTTTCTTCTGGTCCTCATGCCCGTAATTCTGTATCTCCACATATACCTGCTCTATGATCTCCACTACCCTTGCATGAATGATCTTTGAAAGGTTCTTTAACGTAATTTCCTTGGGCTCCCTTCCTCGAAGTCCTGGAATGGATACTATTTCATTATCCTTGTTCTCCCCTGGCCAGGCCGATCCAAATTTGATCTTTAAGAGTTCGGCCTGCTTTTCTATAATGGAACAACCTTCCTTGATATCTTCGGTGATCACATTGCCCCCAAACGGGATTACGGCCGTATGCCGGATGATCCCATCCTTAAAAATGGCCAGATCGGTCGTACCGCCACCTATATCTATCAGGGCAACGCCGGCTTCCTTTTCTTCTTGGCTCAGCACCGCATTGGCCGATGCCAAGGGCTCTAACGTGATACTGCCAAGTTCCAGTCCCGCACTTTTGATGCACCTTCCCACATTTTTGATGGAAGAGACCTGCCCAACCACCACATGGAAATTGGCCTCCAACCTGCCCCCGTACATTCCTATGGGCTGTTTGATCTCGGCCTGCCCGTCAACTTTGTACTCTTGGGGCAACACATGTATGATCTCCTCCCCTGGCAGCATAACCAACTTGTAGACCTGGTTGCAGAGCTTGTCCAGATCGTCGTCATTGATCACTTCCTCCGAATCCGCTCGGGTGATGTAATCACTGTGCTGCAGGCTCCGTATATGCTGACCGGCAATGCCGACCACCACCGAACCTATCTTCAGTCCGGAATTGGCCTCTGCCTGCTCTATGGCCTGCTGTATGCTTTTAATGGTCTGGGTAATGTTGTTTACCACACCACGATGTACCCCAAGACTCTTGGATCTTCCGATTCCTAAAATCTCTATTTTCCCGTACTCGTTCTCCTTCCCGATAATGGCCACGATCTTTGTGGTCCCAATATCCAATCCAACTGAATAACTACCTTGTTCCATATCCTAAATTTTGGTGCACACCACTTGTTTATCGAACTCTAGGCTCACTAAACTATAGCGATCCAGGGCCCTATCCTTGGCGGCCTTATTGTAAAATGCCCTAAAGTTGTTGAACTTGCTGTCCAACTGGTCCATTGTGCCCAAATTGACCACAAAGTTTTCCAGGCGCAACTTTAGCTGGTACCTCCCATCGTTTCCTATATGGATCCCGATGATATTTTTCCTTAAAAAATTGTCCCCATTGATGTATTTCAATAACCTGTATACATCCTCTAGGCCTTTTTGTGTTGTCTTTCCGGTGATTATAGGTACCCGTGCAGAATGATTGGTTGAAAACGGCATACGTTTTCCTTCATCATCCACATAAAATTTTTTAATCCCCTCTACTCTTCCGATTGGTTTTCTCTGTACGATCTTAGACGTAAGCTTCCCATCTACACTGAGATAAACTTGGGCATCCTTTACCATTTCATTGGTTTCCAAGACCTTTTCCATGGTATTCAAAACTAATTTTTCTTTGGCCATGTTCGTTAGCGGCCCATAATTTTGTATTAACAATTTATTAACCGACTCGTGCGTTATGTACAGATTTTGGTCCCCTTCGAATATGATGTCCATATGGTCCACATTTTTCTCCCGGTTCCTGAAATCACAGAAAATATAGAGGCCCACCATCAGCGATGCCAATACCACGGCTTTTATGTAGTTCCAGTTAATTTTCATGCCCGAACGCTTTTTCCAATTTTTCCACTTCAAGACCTATATCCCCAGCTCCCATAGTGACCAGTACTTCAGGTTCCAATGCTTTTATCGCTTCCACCAGATCCTGCTTGCCCACCAATTTTTTATGGGGGTTTTCCATCATCCCCAAAAGCCATTCCGAGGTGACTCCTTCCATTGGTTTCTCACGGGCGGGATAGATATCCAACAACAGCACCCTATCAAATTTCTGCAGGCTTGAGGCGAACCCGTCGGCAAAATCACGGGTACGTGAAAAAAGGTGCGGCTGGAATACGGCCACCACTTTCTTTCCCGGGTGCATTTCGCGCACCGCATCGTACACCGCATTTATTTCGGTGGGATGGTGCGCATAATCATCTATGTATACCAGATCCTCCCGTTTTATACGATAGGAGAAACGTCTTTGCACGCCCTTAAAGCTCGCCAAGGCCTTTGCCAGTCTACCAGCTTCGGCACCTGTTTGAAGTGCCATCCCGAAAGCCACCAGGCCGTTCAGCAGATTATGCTGACCGGGCTTGTTGAAGCGCACCCCTTCCAATCTTCCACCGGGCCATTGTATATCGAACAGGTACCCTCCATCCGACACCCTAAGGTTAACGATACGGAAATCGGCCCCCTCCTCCAATCCATAGGTGATGCCCTCCAATGGCAGACCCATGCGCACGAACAATTTTCCGTTCGTTTTTAACCTTCCCGCAAATTCCTTAAACGAGGCCACCAATGCCTCTGCATTGCCATAAATATCCAAATGGTCGGCGTCCATGGATGTAATACAGGCCACATCCGGCGAAAGCTGTAAAAATGAACGGTCGAACTCATCTGCCTCCACTACGGAAACCTCGGTCCCCTCCAATAAAAAATTACTGTTCAGGTCCTCCGAGATACCCCCTAAAAATGCGGTTATGGGCGTTCCCGTTTCTTTTAACAGGTGGGCTAGGATGCTGGATGTAGTGGTCTTTCCATGGGTCCCAGCCACCGCAAGACAATAGCTCTCCCTAGTAACGATCCCCAGTACTTCGGCCCGCTTCATCACCGTAAAACCGCCGTCCCTAAAATACTGCCATTCCATATGGTCCTTCGGGACCGCCGGGGTGTAGACCACCAACGTATGTTCGGTATCCAAAAATTCCTCTGGGACCAGCTCCATACTGTCTTCATAATGAATCGCCATTCCGGCACCGGAAAGTTCCTTTGTAAGGGGCGTCTCGGTCTTGTCATATCCTGCTACCCGTTTCCCGATAAACGAAAAATAACGGGCCAAGGCAGACATACCGATGCCCCCTATCCCAAGAAAATAAACGTTATGTATGTTTTTAATGTCCATTATCCATCAATTTTCCGATTACGTCCGCGATGTCCTTGGTCGCATTGGGCAATGCCAATTTTTTTATTCCCGAACCAAGTTCCCTTTGGCGCTCTTCCGATCTAAAAAGGTTTTCGAACAGTTCCTCGAAAGTGGCGTCCAGATCTTTTTCCCTTATCATTATAGCTGCCTTCCTATCCACCAACGATCGGGCATTCTTGGTCTGGTGATCCTCCGCCACATTGGGCGATGGCACAAAAACCACAGGTTTGCCCACCAAGCTCAGTTCCGATACGGAACCCGCCCCAGCCCTGGAGACGATAATATCGGCGGCCCCATAGGCAAGGTCCATCCTGTTCATAAAATCGAATACCTTTACCGTATCCGAGGTATACTGAACATATTCCTCGTAATAGAGTTTTCCACATTGCCAGATCAACTGCATCCCCAAGGAGGCGAAAAAATCCAATTTTTCTTTGATCAAGCTGTTTATCCGAGCTGCCCCCAGGCTACCGCCCAATATCAACAATATGGGCTTTGTCCCATCCAATCCGTAAAATTTGGCGGCATCCATGCTGTCGGTCAGGCCATGGACCAGGTCACTTCGCACGGGATTTCCCGTCTTTACGATCTTATCGGCCGGAAAATATGATTCCATACCGTCATAGGCCACACATATTTTTTGCACCCGTGACGCCAACAGCTTGTTGGTCACCCCGGCATATGAATTCTGTTCCTGTATCACACATGGAATGCCCCTACCGGAAGCGACCCGCAATAGTGGACCACTGGCAAAACCTCCCGTACCGATCACCACATGGGGCTTGAACCCGCTCACTATCTTTTGGGATTTTACAAGACTGCTCAACAGCTTTAATGGGAACATCAGATTTTTGAGCGTCAGCTTCCGCTGGATCCCACTTATCCATAGACCCTCTATTTTATATCCTGCTTGGGGGACTTTTTCCATCTCCATCCTATCCTTGGCGCCCACGAACAGGAATTCCGCTTGCGGATACCGCAACTTCAGTTCGTTCGCAATGGCGATGGCCGGAAATATATGTCCACCGGTCCCTCCCCCTGAAAGTATAAATCTATAGTTGTCCACTCAAAACTTCTAAAGGGTTCGTATCATCCAATTCGGCGGAGACCGCTGGGGATTCCACCTTTTTATTACTTGCGCTCAGTACGATTCCGATGGCCAAACAGGTCATCCAAATGGAGGTACCGCCACTGCTGATCAACGGCAAGGTCTGTCCGGTCACCGGAAAGAGTTCCACTGCCACGGCCATGTTGATAAGGGCCTGGAATACGATGGGCAATCCGACCCCCACGACCAAAAGCTTACCAAAAACGGTCTCGTTCCCATTGGCCACTACCACGATCCTGAACAATAACAACAGGTAAAAGAACATAATGGCAAATCCGCCCACAAGCCCGTATTCTTCCACTATGATCGCATAGATAAAATCGGAGGAGCTCTGGGGCAAAAAATTCTTCATGACACTTTTCCCCGCTCCGTTGCCCACTATGCCGCCCATGGCTATGGCACTTTTTGCCCGTTCTATCTGGTAGTCACCTTCCGTATCCTTTGGGTCCCAAAAATTCTCCACCCTGCTGATCCAGGTATCCACCCTGTTGGGCATCAGATCGGGCAGCGCCTTCGCCAATAACACGAATAGGGTGAGCGAAAGCAGGCCGGCAAATATGATCCCCGTCAAGTATTTAATGGGGTAACCACCCATAAAACAGAGCAACAGCACCATAAAAAAGATAATGGCGGCAGTGGAAAAGTTGGCCGGCAAAATAAGGACCACTACCAAGAAAACGGGCATCCACAAGGGAAGTATGCTCTCTTGGAACTTAATGGACCTGTCCTTTATCCGTGTAAGATACCTTGCCACATAGATCATTAACACCACTGCTGCCAGATTGGAGGTCTGGAAGGTTATCCCCACAAGGGGAAGCCTGATCCACCGACTCGCATTGGCGCCGTCTATCGTGTTACCCTGTGCCAAGGTATAAAGCAGCAACAAAATGGTAATGGGCATCGCGATCAGGGAAAGTCCCTTAAAATAATGGGTCGGGATCTTATGGATCCCATAGATGATCCCAAAACCGACCACCAATAACATGGCATGTTTTAATAGATATCCAAAGGTCGTCCCCATCCCTACCACATAGACCAGATTACTACTGGCGCTGTATACGGGCAAAAAGGAAAACAGGGCCAATAGGGCCACTACGCCCCAAATGGCCTTATCACCGTTGATATTTCTTAAAAAATGCAACATTTACAGTTTTTTTACGGCTTCCTTAAACTGATCTCCCCTGTCCTCATAGTTCTTAAATAGGTCGAAACTCGCACAGGCGGGAGACAGTAATACCGTGTCCCCTCGTTCCGCTATCTTATAGGCAACTTTTATGGCCTCTTCCATGGAATAGGTCTCTACCATAAGGTCGACCACATTGCCAAAGGCTTCCTTTATTTTTGTATTGTCGTTCCCAAGGCATATGATCGCTTTTACCTTTTCCCGCACCATCGGCATCAAGGGACGATAATCATTTCCCTTGTCCACGCCCCCAACGATCCATACCGTAGGGGTCTTCATACTGTCAAGCGCATAATAGGTAGCGTTTACATTGGTGGCCTTTGAATCGTTTATGTAGAGCACATGGTGGATCTTGAGTACCTTCTCCAATCTGTGCGGGGCGCCCTGAAAATTTTGGACGCTCTCGCGGATCGTCTGTTTTCGAATCTGCACCAATTTGGCTGCAGTGGATGCCGCCATCGTATTCTTAAGGTTGTGTTTTCCTTCCAGTGCCAAAGCGTCTGTCTCCATCTCCATAGTTGTATTTTGAGTAGTTATGTGTATTTTGTTGTTTTTAATGCATGCGCCTTCCACTACCTCCCTTTCCAGGGAAAAAGGCAAGAGTTTGGCCTTTACCGGATGTTTTTGCAGATAATCCGTAATCGTTATATCATCCGCATCGTAGATCAGATAATCATTGGCGGTCTGGTTCTTGGTGATCAAAAATTTTGACCGGATATAGTTTTCAAAGGAATACCCGTAACGGTCCAAATGATCAGGGGATATATTTGTAATAATGGCGATGTGGGGCCTAAAATCGATGATTCCATCCAATTGGAAACTGCTGATCTCCAAAACATAATGGTCGTATTCGTGCTCCGATACCATTTTTGCAAAACTGTCGCCTATATTTCCCGCCATCCCCACATGTAAACCTCCCTGCCGTAACAGATGGTCCACTAGCATGGTCGTGGTGGTCTTCCCATTACTGCCCGTAATCCCAATGATGGAAGCTCGGGTATATTTATAGGCGAACTCTATTTCCGAAATAACAGGGGTTCCCTGTTCCCTCAACTTGACCACCAAAGGTGCCGTGTCTGGGATACCTGGACTTTTCATTACGATATCGGCATCCAATATCTTGGATTCCGTATGTGATCCCTCTTCCCATTCCGCTCCCATTTCCTCTAGGTCCCTTTTATATTTTTCGGCTATTTTCCCTTTATCGGACACAAATATGCTATAGCCCTTTTGAAGCCCCAAAAGGGCAGTACCAATTCCGCTTTCGCCTCCTCCCAGTATGACCAGTCTCTTCATTTAGCGTACTTTTAGGGTTACGATACATACAATGGCCAACAAGATCCCAACGATCCAAAAACGTGTCACGATCTTACTTTCGTGATATCCCCTTTTCTGGTAATGGTGGTGCAATGGGGCCATCAGGAATATTCTCTTGCCCTCCCCAAATTTTTTACGGGTATATTTAAAATAGGCCACCTGTAACATCACGGAGATGGATTCCGCAAAAAATATCCCACAGAGCACCGGGATCAAAAGTTCCTTTCGGACGATGATAGCGATCACCGCAATGACCCCTCCTATGGTGAGGCTCCCCGTATCGCCCATAAACACTTGTGCGGGAAAGGCGTTATACCATAAGAATCCTACCAAGGCCCCCAAAAAGGCCGCCACGAACACCACCAGTTCCCCGGCCCGTGGAATGAACATGATGTCCAGATAGTCCGAAAAGATGATGTTCCCCGATACGAACACAAAGATTCCCAGGGTAAACACGATTATGGCCGATGTTCCGGCTGCCAGGCCATCGATACCATCGGTGAGATTTGCCCCATTGGAAACGGCCGTTACGATCAGAATGATAATGGGAATGAACACAAGCCACGCGTATTGTTCCAATCCCTTGCCGGCCCAAGTAATAAAACTGCTATAGTCCAGCTCGTTGTTCTTAAAAAAAGGAACCGTTGTCTTGGTGGACTTGATCTCTTCCCCTGCTTTGGTCTCCAGGGTATAGTTTTCGGTGATCACGGTCCTGTTCCCTTCCTTCATGGTTACCTCGGGATGGAAGTAGAGCGTCGCTCCTACAATAAGTCCAAGTCCCACCTGTCCCATGATCTTGAATATGCCCTTTAATCCCGCCTTGTCCTTTTTGAATATTTTTATATAGTCGTCCACAAAACCTATGACCCCCATCCAGAGCGTGGTAACGATCAGCAACAGAATATAGATATTGTCCAATTTCGCGAACAGCAGTACGGGCACCAAGGTGGCGAATATGATGATCAGTCCGCCCATGGTTGGGGTCCCGGCCTTTTGCTGTTGGCCATCCAGACCAAGGTCGCGTACGGTCTCCCCGATCTGCTTGTGCCGAAGGAACAGGATGATCCTTTTACCGTATACGGTGGAGACGATCAGGGAAAACAACACGGCAATGGCGGCACGAAAGGTTATGAACTGGAATAGCCCCGCCCCTGGCAGCTGATAGTGTTTTTCCAAATATTCGAACAAATAATATAACATAGTGCCTATCCTATTCCCCTTTTCAGGGATGATCGTTATTTCCTTAAAACCGTTAAAAGTTCCTTTACCTTTTTAAAATCATCGAATTCTACCCGTACACCGTTGGTTTCCTGATAGGTCTCGTGCCCCTTCCCCGCTATAAGGATGATATCGTTCCCATTGGCAAGCTGGCAGGCCGTCTTTATGGCCTGTTCCCTGTTTTCGATGGTAAGCACCTTTCGGGCGTTCTGTGCCTCTACCCCTTCTTCCATATCCGCTATGATCTTGGCGGGCGATTCGGAACGGGGGTTGTCGGAGGTAAATATGGCCTGATCACTGAGTTCGGAAGCGATATGGCCCATTACGGGACGCTTGGACCTGTCCCGATCCCCGCCGCAGCCCACAATGGTGATGACCTTTTCATTACCGGTCCTCAAGGAATTTATGGTGTCGAGAACATTTTTTAGGGCATCGGGCGTATGGGCGTAATCCACGATGGCCGTAATTTTCCCCTTTGAAATAAAATATTGGAACCTGCCGTCCACATTTTCCAGTTCGCTCAACAAGCGGAGCGTCTCCAAACGTTCCAATCCCAAAATATCGGCCGTGGCATAGATGGCCAACATATTATAGGCATTAAAGTCGCCGATCAACCGGGACCAAAGCTCGTTCCCATCGATGTTCAACAATTGTCCGTTAAACTGGTTCTCCAAGATCTGCGCCCTGTAATCGGCATAACTCTTCAGGGCATAGGTAAATTTTCGGGCATTGGTGTTCTGCAACATCAACAGCCCGTTTTTGTCATCAATATTGGTAAGGGCGAAGGCCGATTTCGACAACTTGTCGAACAATATTTTTTTGGTGTCCCTGTATTCCGCAAAGGTCTTATGGTAGTCCAGGTGATCATGGGTCAGGTTCGTAAAGATGGCCCCTTCAAATACCAGCCCTTCGGTCCTTTTTTGGTGGATACCATGTGAGCTCACCTCCATAAAACAATATTCCACCCCCTCGTCGCACATCAGTTTAAGGTGATGGTTGATGGTAAGGGCATCTGGGGTGGTATGGCTGGTGGGATATTCCCTTGTATGTACCATGATCTTTATGGTGGAAATTAGACCGACCTTAAACCCTGCCTTTTCGAACAATTGATAGAGCAGGCTGCTGACCGTAGTTTTGCCGTTGGTACCGGTAACCCCGATCAATTTCATGTTTTTGGAAGGGTTGCCGTAGAAGTTGGAAGCCATAATGGACAGGGCCTTATGCCCATTGTCCACCTCCACATAGGTCACCCCGTTCACCATATCGGTCGGCAGCTCCTCGCATATCACCGCCTTGGCCCCTGCGGCCACCACTTGGGGGATATACTGGTGCCCATCGACCACAGTGCCCCTCATGGCCACGAATACATCGTCCAGACCCACCTTGCGGGAATCGAAGACCAAAGAGTTCACCATGACATTGGTGCTCCCGCTCACGGCCGAAAGACTTACCCCGTACAATATGTCCTTTAACGATTTCATGATAGTTCCAATACTATTTTTTTTATCTTGTCCAGTTCCGTTCCCTTGGCAATGGATTGCCGTACCACTTTTCCATACCCCTTAACTTCCACCTCTAGGCCCAGGTTTTCCAATAAGGATACCGCATCCATCCCGCTCATGCCCTGAACGTTCGGCAGTACCGCGTACTGCTTTTGCGCATGTGCATAGTATTGTTGGTACCGTTTGTCCAATTCTGCCTGCAAGGGTTCCAGTCCCTGCAGCTCATCCGTTATGGGGTTGGTGGCATAGATTTTTTGGGCTATCGATTTAAATACCGGTCCGGATACGTCCGCCCCATAATAGCCCACGCTTTTATCGGGTTCATGTATCACCACGATACAGGAATATTTGGGATCGTCCGCCGGGAAATATCCCGCAAAGGTGGAGATGTACCGCAGCTTGTTGGGATCTTTTGACACATAATTTTTCTGGGTGGTCCCCGTTTTTCCCGCCATGGAAAAATTAGGGGAGTAGAGCCCGTGCCCGGTCCCAAAATCCTTTTCCACCACTTCCTTTAAAAGCTGCTGTACCTGCTCCACCGTCTCCGAAGAACAGATGGACGGATTGAGCACCTCTTTTCCGAACTTTAAAATGGATTTGTCCCATTCCCGGACCTCCTTGATCAATCTCGGCTTTAACATTTCCCCATCGTTGGCAATTGCATTGTAAAATGCAAGGGTCTGCATAGGGGTCAGGGACACCTCGTATCCATGGGACATCCATGCTAGGGATATCCCGGACCAGCCCTTATCACCGGGATACCTGATAACAGGTTCCCCCTCGCCATTGATGGGCATGCCCAACTTTTTATGAAGGCCCATGTTCATAAGCCTGTTCACGAATTTCCCAGGGCTATCCCTATAATTGTTGTGTATTATTTTGGCAAAGGCCGTATTGGAAGAAAGAGCGAACGCCTTGGCCACGGAAATCTTTCCGTACCCCCCCCATTTTGAATCCCTGACGGTACGGTCATATACGCGCCATTGTCCCTTTTCGGTGTCCACTACCGTGCTGGTGTCCACCACCTTGTCCTCCAAGGCCGCTACGAGCGACATAAGTTTAAAGGTGGAACCGGGTTCGTGCGATTCGCCAATGGCGTAATTCAAACGCTCATAATATTTTCCATCGGGGGTTATTCCCAGATTGGAAATTGCCTTCACCTCACCTGTTCGGGTTTCCATGACAATGACACAGCCATGGTCGGCCTTATACTTTTCCAATTGCTTCAAAAGCGCATGATGGGCAATATCCTGTATATTGATATCAATAGTGGAGATCACATCGTAACCATCCTGGGGTTCCACCAGATTATCGAACCCAATGGGCTTCCACTGCCCTTTTGCTATTTTTTGTTTTAACCGTTTTCCTTCAACGCCCCTGAGATATTGCCCAAAGGCCCCTTCCAAGCCCACTCGGGTATAATAGCCGTTTTCATCCACCCTTTCATAACCTACGCTCCGTTCCGCGATCTTGCCCAAGGGATGTTCCCGAATGGTCTTTTGCTCCACGATCAGCCCGCCCTTGTAAGGACCTTTGTTAAAAAGAGGGAACTGCTTTACCCTCATATAATCCGAATAATCCAAGTTTCGGGCGATCAAACGGTATCGGTCCTTGTTGGCCCTGGCCTTTCGAAAGACCTGCTGATATACCGATGAGGGGCGGTCGAACAATTTTCCCAAAGAATCGCACAGGGGTTTTAGGTAAAGCTCAAAATCTTTGTTCGACACGGTTTCCGCATCAAATCGGATGGAATACCTAGAGACCGAGGTGGCCAGGAGACTCCCGTCATCGGAATAGAGATTGCCTCGGTTGGGGGCGATGGTAAAAAGTTTTTCAGTTCTGTCCATGGCCAACTTGCGGTACTTATCGCCATCCACCATCTGAATGCTGACAAGCTTCACCATGACGGCAACCGCAAACAGAAAAAGGAATCCTGCCACTATATACAACCGGGTCAATATGTTCTTTTCACTTATCGCCACTATTCTGTCGACTTTACAATAATTTTGTTCGGTGGGGTTTCGGAGGGAAACAATCCGGCCTCTTCCAAAGTCCCTAGGATGGTGGATTCCAGTTTTAGTCCCTGCAGGTCGGAGCGTACGTCCACAAATTCGCTACGGAGTTCCCGCACCTCCTCGTTTAGGGCCGCTATACGGTGCACCTTGCTATCGGCACTATGTGAGCTGGCGATCATCACGGTCGCCAAAAAGGAGGCGAAAATTATAAAGAGCCAGTTTTTGGGAGCGTCTCCGCTTACCAAGAACTTACCTTTTAGAATATCCAGAATACCTTTTCTCATCACCTGTTTCATCTAGTGGGAAGGGATCCATCAGACCCGTTCCGCTATTCTTAATTTGGCGCTGCGCGCCCTATTGTTCAATTTTATCTCTTGCCCCGAAGGAACGATCAGTCCACCCACCTTCTTAAAGGGAACCGTAACGTTCCCATAAAAATCCTTTTCCGCCTCCCCTTCAAATTTCCCGGACCTCATAAAACGCTTCACCAACCTGTCCTCCAGGGAATGGTAACTGATCATGCTCAAACGGCCGCCCTTATCAAGAAGGCCCGAAACCTGTAAGAGGAATTCCTTTATCACCTCGATCTCTTGGTTCACTTCGATCCGGATGGCCTGATATATCTGGGCCAGTATCTTATGTTCCTTGGCCTGTGGCAAAAACTGCCTTAACACGCCCTTCAGTCGGTCCGTGGTCGCAATGGCACCTTCCTCCCTATTCGCAATGATCACCTTTGCCATGGCATTTGCATTCCTAAGATCTCCATATTCAAAGAGCACCCTTCGCAGGTCATCATAGGAATAGGTATTTACCACATCATGGGCCGACAGCGTATTCTTCTTGCTCATCCGCATATCCAACGCTGCATCGAAACGCGTGGAAAAACCCCTTTCGGCCTTGTCGAACTGATGGGAGGAAACCCCAAAGTCGGCCAAAATGCCATCCACTTTCCGCACTCCATAAAATTTCAAGAACTGGGCAACATACCTAAAGTTCTCATGGATCAACTGGAACCGCTCGTCCGCAATATCATTGGCAAGCGCATCCTCATCCTGATCGAATGCGAACAATTTGCCCTCGGGGCCCAAACGGGACAATATTTCCCTGGAATGCCCGCCGCCGCCGAAGGTAACGTCAACATACACCCCGTTGGGTTTAATGCCAAGCCCGTCAACGGACTCTTTCAGCAGTACCGGGTCATGATAGCTCATCCCCATCTTCCCCCATTACTTCTTCGGCCAGTTCCGCAAAATCGGCCGCGGTTTCATCCAATACTTTTTCATAACTCTCCTTATCCCAGATCTCTATGATATTAATGGCCGAACTAAGCACCACATCTTTCGAAATATTTGCGATATCGACAAGGTTTTTCGGTATCAACAACCGTCCGGTAGTATCCACTTCCACTACCTTTACCCCGGCCGAAAACCTTCTTATAAAGTCGTTGTTCTTCTTTTTAAAGCGGTTCTTCCTGTTCATTTTTTCCATTAACAGGTTCCATTCCGCCATGGGATACAGCTCCAAACAAGGCTGAAAGACCGAACGCTTTAGGACAAAGCCGTTCGCTAAAATAGGGGCCATCTGGTTCTTAAGGGAAACAGGCATCATTATCCTGCCCTTTACATCGGCCTTTACCTCGTATGTCCCTATAAAACTTATCACTAAAAGTGGCGGTTTTCCTATTATAACTCAAAGATATAGAAATTATTACCACAATTTACCACAATCTACCACATTGTTGATAAAATTTCCCTCCGTAATTCAAAAACCATCGCGCAGGTCCAGAAAAAATGGGCCTGAACAAAGTGGGAGCAATTCCGAAAAACCACTGTGCAACAGTCCCTTATGGACCCACCCACAGATTCCCACAAATGCATTGCCATTAGGTGGAAATGTCTATATTTGTGGACTAAGACCTGAAGCTATCCTTGAATGGAAGAGAACATTATTAAAGAAGGAAAATACCGGTATATGGAGATGGGGGAGGGCACCCCGATTATAATTTTACACGGTCTGATGGGTGGCTTGAGCAATTTTCATGGGGTAATGGACTTCTTTCCAAAAAAAGGGTACAAAGTACTGGTCCCCGAACTGCCCATATACGACATGCCCCTTCTGAAGACCAACGTAAAGAGTTTTGCCAAATTTCTGGAACAGTTCATTAAATTTAAAGGGCTGCAGGACGTTATCCTTTTGGGCAACTCGCTTGGAGGCCATATTGGCCTGCTGCACACAAAATTATATCCCAAATCGGTAAAGGCCCTTGTAATAACGGGAAGTTCCGGCCTCTATGAAAGCGCCATGGGCGATGGGTACCCAAAGCGGGGCGATTACGAGTTCATCAAAAAAAAGGCCCAGGACGTATTTTACGATCCGAACGTGGCCACCAAGGAAATTGTGGACGAAGTGTTCGCTACCGTGAACAACAGGATCAAATTGGTAAAGACCTTGGCCATTGCCAAGAGTGCCATTCGCCACAATATGTCCAATGACCTGCCACATATGAGCACCCCGGTCTGTATTATTTGGGGCGAGAACGACAATGTTACCCCTCCCAATGTGGCCAAGGAATTTCATGCCCTACTGCCCGATTCCGATCTTTTTTGGATCTCAAAATGCGGCCATGCCCCCATGATGGAACATCCTGAAGAGTTCAATACCATTTTGGACGCTTGGTTGACCAAGCGCAATTTCTAACAAGAAAATTCCGGGAATGGGCAAGGATCTGGGTTTGGGAAGTGACAAATGACCATCGTGAAAAGCACATCGCCCTTAACGATAAATAAAAGCAACAGATGAAAATTACCTCGGCAGACTTTGTGATGAGCAATTCCAAAGTGGCCAATTGCCCTAATGATACCCTTCCGGAATATGCCTTTATTGGAAGGTCTAACGTGGGAAAATCTTCCCTGATAAATATGTTGACCGAACGAAAGAGCTTGGCAAAAACATCGGGCCGGCCGGGAAAAACACAGCTTATTAACCATTTTAAGATCAACGAAAACTGGTTCTTGGTAGACCTTCCCGGTTATGGCTATGCAAGGGTTTCCAAAAGGGACAAAAAGACATTCCAAAAATACATCACAGACTATTTTTTGGAAAGACGGCAATTGGTGGGCGCCTTTATCCTGATCGATATCCGGCACGAACCCCAGAAAGTGGACCTGGAATTTATGGAGTGGATGGGCACGAACGGAATCCCCTTTTGTATTGTATTTACCAAGGCCGATAAATTAAAGCCCATGGCCATTTCCCGAAACGTCCAAGTATACCTGGATACGCTCCTTGCCGGTATTTGGGAAGAGGCCCCCACTTATTTTGTCACCTCCTCCAGCAATAGTGTCGGAAGGGAAGAGCTATTGGGCTACATACAGCGGCTTAACGATGGTTTTTTCAAGGCCTTGGACAAAGGCCTGGTCTAGTTTCCCTTACAAAAGTTCCCTTTTTCGCAACAGCTCCATCAAAGCCTCCGTATCGGGCAGGGCCTGTAATTCTTCCGTGCCCACGCATACTTCCAGTCCGTCCAAAGTCTCCGCCAGGACAACGGGAAATGTAAAGGAATGACCATATTTGGAGGCGTACCCCTTTAAAAACTCATCCTTGTGCAGAAAATGCGTTTCCACGGACGCAGTTTTGCGAAAACGTTTCCACCTGCTGTTTTCCCGAAAATTCCCGAAGGTGATACTGCACAGGTTACAGGATCGGGAGTTGGGCGCAAACAATTTGTAAGCGGTGTCCAACAGGGCGTTCACCTTACCCGAATACGCATTATAGACAAACAGTAAACTGCGCGCCTTGTTCCTTTGCAAATTTTTTTCCATATGGAATGCCCTTAGAGGGCCTTTATTTTTTCAGTTCCAGCTTTTCGGCAAAATAATCGCAAAAATCTTTCATGGTGGCCGTCATGCGTTCGTCCTGTGTGGCCTTCATAAAGGTGTCGGAAAGGGATACCAAGGTCTGGTGAAAAAATATCTTCATTTCGTCCACTGGCATGTCCTTTGTCCACAGATCTATTTTTAGCGATTCCTTGTTCTTGCTGTCCCAGACGGACAGCAACATGGCCTTCGCCTCTTCGTCCACGATCCCGCCATCCTCTGCGGACCAGCTTAGCTTTTCAGGGACCCTGTTCTCATCCACGGCGACCCTTAATGTTATTTCTGAAGTCTCAAGTTTTGACATTTGAATTTTTCTTTTAAGTTATGGCTTTACAGCGACCCCTGTTACTTTTTTGGCTTGTAACCGGATCGCTTAAACAGTTCTTCGGCAGGCAGCTTCATCAATTCCGATAGCGATACTTCATTCGAGCCCATAAATGAACGGACGATCTGCCAACCCATATACCGCCCGATCCTTCCGGGAGATTCATTGTCCAGTTCCAACTGGAATTTGGAGAAGGGGGCGGGATCCAAAAAACGTGGACCCAGTGATAGATCCGTGGCGTACAGCAGCTCCCGCTCTATAAAATACCTCCAGACCTCTTCCTCGTTGTCTTGCGCCCATTGCAACTGTTCACGGGAATACCCTATTTTTCGTGCGTCGTCCAAAAAAGGCGCCAATTTATCCTTTAGATAGAGTTCCTTCCCATAATAGACCATCTGCGCGAGAAATGACCTATCCGCCGGAAAAGGGTTTAGCTGTTTGGCAAAGGTACCCGCTACGTCCCCTACCATAAATTCCTTGTCGAGTGCGGCGGCAATGTATTTTTGGATACCTACATAGAACCTATGGTCACTCCCCAAATAATTGTCCAGACCTATCAACAGTAGGCTATCGGCCAAGATGACCCTATTGTTGTAATCCACATCCGAGGTTACCGTGACCACAGTTGGCACCCTATATTGTGGAAAATAGTATTTTACGTACTTAAAGAACAGCTCCAAGGCGTCGGATTCCTCTTTAAAATTGCCAAAAGCACGGTCCACCTCTTCCAAAAGCGCTATCTGTAAGGTATCCCGTGACTTGGCTATCCAGACACTATCGGCATATTGTTGGGGAAAGAGATATGGATATTTTTTCTGTAACCTGGGGATATCCTGTGGGCCTGCCTGTGCAAACTCCCTATCAAAGCGCAGCACCTTCAGGTCTACCCGCACCTTTTCCACTTCATCGGCCACCTTATCCTCTTCCTTACATCCAAAAAAAAGCAGGCACGGCACAAAAAATAACAAAATCGTCTTTTTCATATAAAGTAATTTCCCTTGGACTTTAATATTAGGCCCCTAAGCTTTATTTTTACGGGCAAAGTTAATTGATTTGAACTTAATACGGTCTTCTATGCAAACGGAAAAAGTGGCGGCACATATCACAAAATGGTTAAAGGATTACGCAACCGGGGCAGGCATAAAAGGTTTTGTGATCGGTATATCGGGCGGAATCGATTCTGCCGTTACCTCCACCCTTTGCGCCAAAACGGGCCTGGAACTCTTATGCCTTGAAATGCCCATACACCAAGCCGAAAACCAAGTGGGCAGGGCTTCCGCCCATATAGATTGGCTACAGGACAATTTTGCCAATGTAAAACGGCAAGTGGTCAACCTGACCCCGGTCTTTGATGGCTTGATCAAGGCCCTGCCCGAAGTGGACAGCGAGGAGGAAAGGTTTATGTCGCTCGCCAATACCAGGGCAAGGCTCCGTATGACCACCTTGTACTATTTTGCGGCCCTCCATGGATACCTTGTTGCCGGCACAGGTAATAAAGTGGAGGATTTTGGGGTTGGTTTCTATACCAAATACGGTGATGGCGGGGTAGACCTGAGCCCCATTGCCGACCTTTTAAAAACGGAGGTCTACGCCGTGGCCAAGACCTTGGGCATCAATGATGACATATTGAATGCCGCCCCTACGGATGGATTATGGGGCGATGATCGCACGGACGAGGACCAGATTGGCGCTTCCTACCCCGAACTGGAATGGGCCATGGAAATGAAGGAAGCGGGAAAATCGGAAAATGACTTTACGGGAAGGGAAAAAGAAGTTTTTAAAATCTTCATCAACTTCAATTCGGCCAACCGCCATAAAATGGTTCCCATACCCGTTTGCGAGGTGCCTGAATCCCTAAAATGACCGCTCAGCCAAGATTCAGGTAAATAAATCGAATAAATTCTTAAATTCTAGGGTTTTAAACAAAAAAAAACAACATTTGTTTCAGAAATAAGATTTTTTAACCTTACATTGCATGTCAGTATTTTTCGACGTTGTAATTGATGTTAGAATCTAGAAAATAAAGTATAATGATAAAAGTTCTAATTGCGGACAATCACCCCATTGTCAGACTTGGCATAAAGCAAGTATTAAATTCGGTATCCGATTTTGAAATAATCGATGACGTTTCCAATACTTCGGAGTTATTTGGCAAACTTCAAAAGTTTACGCCCGATGTGGTTATCCTGGAGATGGATATTCCCGAAATCAACGGAATTGCCGCTCTTCGGAAGATGAAATTGGAATTCCCGGATGTAAAAGTGCTTATTTACAGCGGGCAATCGGAGGATGTGTATGCCCTTAGCACGATCAGGGCAGGAGCCTATGGATATCTTTCCAAAATGGCAGATCTTGATTATATCATCACCGCCGTACGGAAAGTGAGCGAAGGGAACATGTTCATTACCAATGAGCTTGCACAACGACTGGCCTTTGATGAGAGCACCCAAAAACCAAGAAGGTTCTTCAGAAAATTATCTTCAAGAGAAGTGGAAGTGCTTAAACTATTGGCAAGCGGAAAAAGGAACAAGGATGTGGCCCAAGGCCTCAACTTGAACGAAAAGACCGTTAGCACCTACAAGGCCAGGCTGATGAAAAAACTCAACGTGGATAACCTTGTAGACTTGTTGCAACAGGCAAAAGCCTTGGAACTATACTAAGGTCCCATAAAAAGCATATTCACAAAGCCTTTCTTCGGAAAGGCTTTTTTTGTACCCGTCATGAAAGGACCCGGTTCAACTTCTTGTTGAGCAGCTTGTTCAATTGAAGGTAGTTCATTATTTCTTCCAAAACCTCCCTGTTGTCACCCTCCATATCCCGGGTGTTCTCCTGCAGTACATCTATCCTCCTCTTGATCAAAAAACATCTTAGCGTCAGAATGGTCTCACTTACCAATTGTGCCACCCCGACCCCCTTTTCCTTGGGATAGATGTCTTTTCGTTCCCAATTGTGAAGGTTATATCGGTCCTCCTCCATTAAAATGGACGATATTTCGGAGACAAGGGATTGGTCCAGGTCCGCCATAAAGGTATTTATGGCAAAATCCTCCCGCTCGTTGAGGCTTTCCATCAACTTATAATAAATATCCCGAAACCGTTCGTGCGTAAGTTCTATCTCATCTTCCTGCAGGTCCAGATATATCTTTTCGTAGACCTTCGCTTCCAGTACCTCCGGCTCCAATACCAGATTGCCCGCCTCGTTTTCCTTTAATATCAGGTCCTCGAATTTTTGGGGCAGGTTTCCGTACAGCAACAATAACTCTATAAGCTTTCTTTCCAGTTCATACTGTACGTCCACTTTTACGGGCTCGGGGTTCCGTACCACATCAAAGGCTTTTTGCTCCTGTGTGCCAGCCCTTTTTGTTTCGGAAGCATCCTTGTTAGCTATCTGCGCCAATGTATTAAAAAGGACCGCTTCCGAAATGTTCATGATCCCGGCACACTCCTGAACATAGATTTCCCTTTTTATCCGATCGGGAATCTTGGAAATGCTGTTTACGATGTCGCGCACGGTATCGGCCCGTTTTATGGGGTCGTTGGAGGCTTCCCTTACCAAAAGCGATGCCTTGAACTGTATAAAATCCTTGGAATTTTCCCTAAGATAGGCCAAGACCTCATCGTAGGAATTGTTTTTGGCAAAACTATCAGGGTCCTCCCCCTCAGGAAAAGTACATATCCGTACGTTCATGCCCTGTTCCAAAATAAGGTCTATTCCCCTGATGGACGCCCTAAGGCCGGCTGCGTCCCCATCAAAAAGCACGGTAATGTTCTTGGTAAGCCTGTTCACCAACCGGATCTGGTCGGCGGTGAGTGCGGTACCGCTGGAGGCCACCACGTTGCCGATGCCCCTCTGTTGGAACTGTATCACGTCCGTATACCCTTCCACCAGATAACAATTGTCCTCTTTGGCAATGGCCTGCTTGGCGTGGAATATGCCGTAGAGCACCTTGCTCTTGTGATAGATGTCACTTTCGGGGGAATTTAAATATTTGGCCGCCTTTTTATCATTGCCCAAGATACGGCCCCCGAATCCCAGCACCCTGCCGCTCATTGAATGTATGGGGAACATGACCCTGCCCTTAAAACGATCGAACTTTTTGGATCCCTCCCCGGCAGTGGCTTCCTTTACGATGGTAAGCCCGGTACTTTCCAGATATTTTAACTGATACCCTTTTTCAAGGGCGTCCACTGTAAAGGCATCCCATTGGTCCAAACAATATCCCAATCCGAACATTTCGATCGTCTCTTGTGTAAACCCCCGTTCCTTAAAATAACTTAGGCCAATGGCCTTGCCCAAACTATGGCTATGAAGGATATCGGCAAAATATTTCTGCGCATATTCGGAGACCAGGTACATACTTTCCCTTTCGTCCGCCTCCTTTTTCTGTTCGTTGCTCTGCTCGGTCTCCTCTACCTCTATATTGTATTTTCGGGCAAGATATTTAATGGCCTCGGGATAGGTAAAATGCTCGTGCTCCATTAAGAACGCTACCACGTTCCCCCCTTTGCCACTGGAAAAATCCTTCCATATCTGTTTTACCGGGGATACCATAAAACTTGGGGACTTTTCGTCCGTAAAGGGGCTAAGGCCCTTAAAGTTGGCCCCCGATTTCTTTAATTGTACAAAATCGCCGATCACCTCCTCCAAACGGGCGGTCTCATATACTTGGTCTATGGTCGACTTTGAAATCAATACAGCTAATTGTTGTTTATCCCTTCCCCTTTTTCAAGATGGTAAATATACTTAAAATAGGAATGGTCCAAAAAACATTGCAATTCCCTTTTTAGCGTAGGATCTTACTTCTATGGGTCCCCCACAAGGCGAGAAAATCGATTATGGAAAAAAAAGATCGGGGCATTGTTGAACCCTTTACTATAAGCCATATCCGAAATGGGCGGCCCGATCTGATCCAATCCCATCTATCATGGGACGGCACCATACTCATCTTGTCCAAAAAGAAGCCCCCCTCTATTGCACTTCACATATGATTCCATAGTGTCGGGACAGGACCTAATATTCCGATTCCCATTCAATGGATATGACCATCTTTTGGATCGGAACTTGTGGACAACGGGAGATGACAGTGGATAGTATGGAACATACCGATCTTTAAAAACGGCACCTGATTCAAACGACCTCGAAAAGAGCCGCAAAAGTGGCAAGGATAGCAAGGTGGCCATAGAAGTCTAACAGGATTTTTTCATATTCGGACCAGATTCCTTAATTTCACATAGGGAAGTATCAATAATCATGATCTTATTCTTTGGCACCAAATCGGGAAAGATACGCACTACGGCCCTATTGGGCATAGACTGTCCCTTTTGCGGTCAGGCTGATGTGTTGATGGGCACTAGCGTTCCGATTTACTTCCACCTCTTTTGGATACCGCTCTTTAAGGTGTCGACCAACCGTTGGGCACAGTGTTCCCATTGCAAAAAAATGTACGATCAAACCGAATTCACCGAAGATATCAAATATAAAATAGGCTGACGAAAAATCATTTCTCGGCCACGGCCACTCGCCAGATGATACCACCGTCATCATCATTGACCAAAAGCGAACCATCGGGATGTTGTGCGACCCCCACGGGCCTACCATATACTTCACCTTTCTCCCCATCGGCGATAAAACCGGTCAGAAAATCTTCCGGGGGTTGTGGTTTTCCATCGGAAAAAGGAACAAATACCACTTTGTAACCCGCAAATTCGGCCCTGTTCCACGATCCGTGCTGCCCAACAAAGGCACCGTTTTTATATTTTTCGGGAAATTGATCCGCAGTGTAGAACAACAGTCCCAAAGAGGCCGTATGGTTTCCAAGTGGCACATCCGGAACAATTGCCTTATCAACCATATCCTGATGGGGATCATCGGCCCATCGGGGATCCTTGATCTGTCCGTAATAACTATAGGGCCATCCATACCATCCTCCCTCTTGGACACTGGTAATATAATCGGGGACCAGATCGTTGCCCAGTTCGTCCCTTTCGTTCACGGCGGTCCACAATGCACCCGTACCTGGGTTCCAATCCATTCCAACGGGATTCCGCAACCCGCTTGCATAGAGCACTTCCCCGCTGCCATCGGGATTTACTTCCAGTATAGCGGCCCGTCTTTCTTCTTTTTCCATTCCCTGTTCCCCGGCATTACTGGCGGAACCCACGGAAATATAAATTTTATCCCCATTTTTGTTGGCTATGATATTTCGCGTCCAGTGATTGTTATAGCCACTGGCTGAAAGCGCTACGATCTTTTCCCCTTCGGTCTCCAATTTTGTAACGCCTTCCTTGTAGGGATATCTATATAGGCCATCGGTGTTGGCCACATAGAAAAAACCGTTCAGTACCAACATACCGAAATTTTGGTTCAGTCCCTCCAAAAACACATACCGTTCATCCACTTCCCCATCGTTGTTGGTATCCCTTAACAAGGTAATCCTGTTTGCGCTGTTCCCCGTATTGGATTCCGCAACAAATAGATCATCGTTAGGGGCTACGTAGGTCCACCTGGGATGGTCAAGATCCTTTGCGAAAACATTGACGGAAAATCCTTCCGGTGCCACAGGGGCCTTCTCCCCCCACTCCACAATCTTGCTCTCCTTTGTAACCGATTTTGAGGCATAGGGCGCGGGCAAACTAAGCGGACCTATTGCGGTACTGACCGTAGTAGCGCCATTATCGGCCAATTCCTCCTTTTCCTTTTTACTTACACCATCCTTACAACCCACCAACAATATGGTCGCCACCATAAAAATCAAGACTTTTTTCACAACGCTATCTTTTGTGGCCATTTAATACGGCCCATTTAACAAAAATAGGGGTACTATGTACTCCTTTTGGCGAAGTTATCCCATCCTTCTAGTTGAAAGCGGTGGTAAAGCACTTTTTTTTACCTGATTTGATGAAAGGGGCTTGTTCCTACGGCGAGTTTATAGATCGAACCTAAGCCCTAGCGATACATTGTGCTGCTCCACAAGGGCATCCTTGAACAATGGGTTCAGGTCATATTTGGCATACAGGAGCACCCCATCGAAACCTATATAACCGCTGAGCCCATAGACAAAATCCGTAGTATTGAACCCCCGTTTCTGCTTTTCCTTTATATCCTCCCCATCCCTATTGTATTTAAGCTTTTGGCGCGTTCCAAGGTTAAAGCCCCCATATCCACCAAGACCGATGCGGAACTGGTCCTTCAGGGAATATCGAACGGTGTGTTCCGTTTCCCTTTTTTGGGAGGGCCCGAATTCGAAATGCACCGGAAAGACCAGATTATCGGTGCGCAACTTGGCCTTTCTAAGGTCGTATGGAAAATCCTGAAGTTCGGTCTGCTCATCATTTACGACAAAATACTGGTCATCCTTTGGCTTAAGACCGTTGAACTGAAAGGAGAAACCATAGTTGAACCTTAGAAAATTGGAGTTTTTAAAGACTCTCGTCCGCCAAGCCCAGCCCATTTCAAAAAATCGGCTTCCGCCCACCTTATAAGGAAGATCTTCCAATCCTTGGCCATCTACCAGGGCATTGTTGATACCTATGGCAATGACAAAATCGCTGTAGGTCCTGCGGTCATATTTGGGCTCCCTGTCCCTCCTCCTGAAATTGATCCCGAAAATACGCTCCTCATCCGAGTCCCCGTTCCTAAAGTTGATCACTATGGCCGACCGGTCATCTTCCGTATCCAAGGTACCGTTCCGTTCCAAAAGGGCGGTTTTGTTTTCCAGAATAGCAATCCTGTTCTCTATATTGAGCGCCCTTTTTTTGGCTTCTGCCTCTTTCATTTCCTGTGCCTGTACGGCTGTAATTTTTCCGTCTTCCAATTTTTGGTTGATAACCTCGATTTCCTTCTTTAATGCTTCTTTCTCCTCTTCCGTTATACGATCCTTTTTGTCCTGCAGGGTTTCTACCTTATTTTTCCCACTCTCTTGAGCGGAAATTGTGCTGGAAATGGCCATGGCGATCAATAGGGCCAAAAAAATACATACAGTTCTCATAATGGTGTTGATTTTTTGCACTCCCCTCCCTGCCCCACTGTAAGGGGGAATGGGAAAGCGCCGGTTAATGATTGATGAATTATGGTATCTCCCCGGGCAATGGATCCCAGGTATGTTACGAGGTTAATCGTTGCGGGTGGCCACTGCCGTGCGCACCTTAAAAAAACCATCTTTTAACGCTTCAAATATCCGATCTCTGAAGGATTGGTCCAACTCTCCCTCTGCCTCCGCAAGCAGTGCCATGGCATCTACTTGTCCCTCGGTAAAAAGGCGCTCCCGCAGCAGCTCCTTCTGGGCTTTGCGCAACAGGGAGTCCACTTCCCTTTCCGTAACGGAATGTTGTGCTTCTTCCATGGCGGCTACCTGCTGTACTAAATCGGAGACCTTGTTGTTGATCAAAATATTTACCTCAGAAACAACGGGTTCCCGTTCCGGAACCCCGACCACCTCTTGGGAAACAATTGTTTTGTGGTCTTCAAGATCGGGCAGTGTTTCCATTTTTCCAGGTTCTTTAAGATGTTCCCGTGATTTTGAGGTATCCTCCTGCGCCACAACCATTTTATTTTCCAGCTCCCCTGGACGTGCCCCATCTGTAATGGGCTTATCATTTTGTTTCCCTGTATCCACGGTTTCCATAGTATTGGGGACCATATGGGGAGCTTGGTCATAACATAGTAGGGATAGCCCTATGATCCCAATAAAACCCGCGGCGACCATATACCACATGGCCCGGCCCTTCTTGGGCGATCTGCCGGCACTAAGCTGGGAGCTAAGGCTTTCCCAAGCCCCCTCCGACGGCCGGATCGTGCGTCCATCCAGTTTGTCCTTAATATGCTCTTCAAATTTTATGGGTGCCATATGTTCCTTCTTTTTATATCGGTAACAGGCCAATGCCCATCCCCCAACATGATCACAATATATTTTCTCATTATACGCTTCCCACCCTTATTGGCCGAAGCTAATATCCCGTTTTTCCAATTCCTTCAATTTTTCCTGTAACATTCTTCTGGCCTTAAAAAGCTGCGATTTTGAGGTACTTTCTGAAATTCCCAGCATTTCCGCTATTTCATGGTGCCTATATCCTTCCAAGGCGTACAGTCCGAAAACCATCTTGTAACCTTCGGGCAGGGAGTCTATAAGAAGTTGTATATGTTCCACGTCCAGATGTGAATCAATGGATATCCGATAGTCCCCATGGTTCTCGTAGCGCTCTCCATCAAAAATAACCAACTGCTGTTTTCTTAGATGTGTAATACATTCCCGTACCATTATTTTACGGATCCATCCTTCAAAACTTCCTTCGTGCCTAAAACTGTCCAAATGGGTAAAAACCTTTAAAAATCCCTTCACCATTACATCTTCCGCAAATTGGAGGTCTTTTACATACTGCCTGCAGACCCCCAGCATTTTGGGCGCATTTTTGTTGTATAACCATCGCTGCGCCTCTAGGTTCCCAGAGGCCGCTTTTTTGATCAGCAATTTTTCGTTGTTGTAAAAAGTAATGATCTTCAATTTGCTTTCAGTTGGTTTCTATGATTATAGACTGTCCCAAATTAAAAAAGGTTGCCCGAGGAAGAAAATAAATAAATTGGATGGGATAAAAAAATCGGAACGAACGGTTTGGGTCCACAAGCACTATGATGGATTCTTATTTCTTTCGGTCCACTACATAGTTCACCATCAATATTAGGGAACTTTTATACTCCGATTCGGGATAGCTTTCCAAGAGGGCCAAGGCCTTGGCCTTAAAATAAAGCATCTTTTCAACAGCATACTCAAGACCTCCCTGTTGTTTTACAAAGGCAATTACCTCCTTTACCCTTTTTTTGTCCTTGTTGTGGTTCTTAATGGAGTTGATCAACCAATTTTTATCCTTTTTTGGGACTTTGTTCAAAACATGGATCAAGGGAAGGGTCATTTTTTGTTCCTTGATGTCAATTCCTGTGGGTTTTCCAATTTGTTCCGCCCCGTAATCAAAAAGGTCGTCCTTGATCTGGAAAGCCATCCCTATCAATTCCCCAAACCTTCTAAAGGTTTCCACATCCGTGGACCCCGGGCTTACGGAACATGCCCCTAGACTGCAACAGGCCGCGATCAAAGTGGCGGTCTTTTGTCTGATGATCTCATAGTAAATGTCTTCGGTGATATCCAATCTCCGGGCCTTTTCGATCTGCAACAATTCCCCCTCGCTCATTTCGCGGACAGCAACGGAAATTATTTTCAGGAGATCAAAATCCCCGTTGTCTATGGACAACAATAGCCCTTTGGATAAAAGGTAATCCCCTACCAGCACGGCGATCTTGTTCTTCCATAGTGCATTGATCGAAAAAAAACCCCGGCGTTTATTGCTATCGTCCACCACATCATCATGTACCAGGGTGGCGGTATGGATAAGCTCTATAACCGATGCGCCCCGGTAAGTACGTTCGTTCACCTTTCCACCAGCAACCATTTTGGCCGTCAAAAAGACGAACATGGGGCGCATCTGTTTGCCCTTTCTGTTTACGATATAATAGGTAATCCTATTGAGAAGGGCCACCTTGGAGGACATCGATTCGTAGAACTTACTTTCAAATACTTCCATTTCCCGATTGATGGGCTCCTTGATCTGGTCTACAATTTTCACGTTAATTTTTGGCCAATGGTTGTCTAACGTAAAATTAGGCAAAAATCAACTACCTAGGGGCAATCCCACAAGGTATTCAAGGGAGGAATCCTTATCTCCCTTCTACGCAGGGCATCGGGGGTTAATATCCATTCGATGTGATTGGGACGATTTTAGATGCACGAGTACGTGCTGCCATCGCGCACTTTAAAATCGTTGAATCCTTTAGGGCGCTGGAACAGAAGAACTTTTATTGGCCAATTGTCCACAGGCCGCATCGATATCCTTGCCCCTGGACCTTCTTACAGTTACGGTAATACCGTTCCTTTCCAAAGTATCCACATACATTTCCAAAGCTTTTTCGGAGGCCTGTCCAAAATCGCCGCCTTCAATAGGGTTGTATTCGATCAAATTCACTTTCGACGGTGCAAAACTGCAAAACTGCACTAAAGCATCCACATCTTTTTGGGTGTCGTTTATACCTTCCCAGACCACATACTCATAGGTAATCCTACTTTTGGTCCTGCCGTACCAGTATACGAGGGATTCCCGCAGATCGGCAAGCGTGAAGGTGGCATTGAAAGGCATTATTGAGGTACGGATGCTGTCCACGGCCGAATGCAGTGATACGGCCAGCTTGAATTTCACTTCTTCATCCGCCATTTTTCGTATCATCTTGGGGACCCCTGAGGTAGAGACCGTAATGCGCTTTGGGCTCATTCCCAATCCCTCGGGGGAAGTGATCTTTTCTATGGCCTTGAGGACATTGTTATAGTTCATAAGTGGTTCGCCCATACCCATAAAGACGATGTTGCTCAATGGCCTATTAAAATAAAGCCTGCTTTCATTATCTATGACCACTACCTGATCGTAAATTTCATCGGGATTTAGGTTGCGCATCCTTTTGAGGCGTGCCGTGGCGCAAAATTTACAGTCGAGGCTGCAGCCCACCTGGCTGGAAACACAGGCCGTGGTACGGGTTTTGGTAGGAATGAGCACCGATTCCACCACCAGATCGTCATGAAGGCGCACGGCATTTTTAATGGTGCCGTCCGTACTACGCTGCATCTGGTCCACCTTGATATGGTTGATCACAAAACTTGCCTGTAACCGGCTACGGGTCTCTTTGGAAAGGTTGGTCATTGCCTCAAAGGAGTGGGCAGATTTTTGCCATAGCCATTCATAGACCTGATTGCCCCTAAATGCCTTATCCCCCTCGGCCACAAAGAAATCCCTTAGTTGATCCTTGGTCAAGGCCCTTATGTCTTTCTTGTCAACCGTTTCCACTTGCTTTTTTATTTAAAAAATCCCGTCCTTTCCCATTTTGACAATGATAAGGACGGGATCTAGGTTATAGGGGCCATCACAAGATCAGCATGGCATCCCCATAGGAATAAAATTTATAGCTTTCCAAAATGGCTTCCTTATAGGCCTTTTTCATGAGGTCATGGCCCATAAAGGCCGAGACCATCATCAACAAGGTAGATTTTGGCAGGTGAAAATTGGTGACCATGGCATTGGCAATGCTAAAATCGTATGGCGGGAACACAAACTTGTTGGTCCAACCATCAAAGGTGTTAAGGGTCTGGTTGGAAGAAACAGCACTCTCCAAGCCCCGCATCGCAGTGGTACCGACGGCACAGATCCTTTTTTTGTTACGTTTTGCGGCATTTACTATTTCCGTGGCCTTTTCATCAATAATAAGCTCCTCACTGTCCATTTTATGCTTGGAAAGATCCTCCACTTCCACTGGGTTAAAGGTACCCAGTCCAACATGTAGGGTCACTTCGGCAAAATCGACCCCTTTAATTTCAAGTCGCTTTAAAAGATGTTTGGAGAAATGTAGGCCCGCCGTAGGTGCAGCGACCGCCCCTTCATGTTTTGCGTAAATGGTCTGGTAACGGTCCTCATCCTCCGGTTCCACGTTCCTTTTGATATATTTGGGCAATGGGGTCTCCCCCAGCTCCCTCAGTTTCCTTCTGAAGTCGGTATAGGAACCATCATATAGAAAACGGAGGGTACGTCCCCTGGAGGTGGTATTGTCTATTACTTCCGCTACCAAGGTCTCATCATCCCCAAAGTACAGTTTGTTGCCGATACGTATCTTCCTTGCGGGATCGACCAATACGTCCCACAACCTTTGCTCTTCATTGAGTTCCCTCAAAAGGAACACTTCGATCCTGGCACCGGTCTTTTCTTTGTTCCCGTACAAGCGTGCAGGGAATACTTTGGTATTGTTCAATACCATTACATCGCCCGCATCAAAATAATTGATAAGATCTTTGAACATCTTATGTTCTATTTTGCCGGTCTCCCTATGAATGACCATTAGTTTGGATTCATCCCTGTTCTCAGATGGATATTCGGCCAAAAGTTCATTGGGAAGCTCAAAATTAAAGTGCGATAATTTCATGTACGGTCTATTTTTAGCAATTTTTTGCGGCTGCAAATATACGACCCCCACTAGGGGGAAGTCAAGTAAATACCCTTTTAAATACAAACATGTCTTAAGTTGGGCAAAAACCTGGGTAAGCTCCGAGATATTTTTAGCGGTCCCTCCGGTCAAAATCCAGCTCCTTGGCCACGGACTTTAAGGCCTACATGTATTCCGACGACCAAAAAACAGGAAGTGTGTCCGGGCTCCTACCAGGTCACCGTTAGCGTTCCTTAATGGAGAATCCAACGGTTCTAAGGTCGGCCCAAAAATCGGGATAGGATTTGGAGACCACCTCGGCATCATTGATGATCAGCGGCGTCTTGAGCGCCAAAGGGGCAAAGGCCATGGCCATGCGATGGTCGTTGTAGGTTTCTATGGCCACGTTTGGCCGTAGTTCACCTCCAGTGGACAAGGTAAGGGTCCGATCTGTCACCGAAATATGGGCCCCTAATTTTCCCAGTTCCGTTTTTAGGGCTTCCAGACGATCTGTTTCCTTGATCTTAAGGGTATGAAGACCTGTTAGGTGGCACTTCAGGCCCAATCCGAAACAGCTTACCGCAATGGTCTGTGCAATATCGGGGGCATTGGCAAGATCCAGATGTATGGTTGCGGTCTGGGATATTTCCCTATTCTTGGAGATGATGATCTCATTTTCACCAAACTGGGTATCCACCCCAAATTCTGTATAAATAGTGGCCAGCACACTGTCCCCTTGGAGACTGTTCTTTTTATAGGCCGAAAGTTTTATTTGGGTCCCTACCCCACATAGGGCCACGATACCGTAAAAATAGGAAGCCGAACTCCAGTCCGACTCCACCACCATTTTGACTTTTGAAACGGTAACGGTTGGGTTTACCTTGATGGTATTACCGATAAATTGGTTTTGGATCCCCGCTTGGTCCAACAGGCCCAAGGTCATTTTGATATAGGGCACCGATGTTATTTCCCCCAACAGTTCCAGTTCAAGACCATTCTCCAGACTTGCGGCCACCAATAGGAGGGCCGAAATATATTGGCTGCTGATATCCGCAGGAAGGGCCACCTTATTTTTGGACAATTTCCTTCCCTTGACCTGAATGGGCGGATATCCGTCCTCCTTAACATAGGAAATATCGGCCCCTAGACTTTTCAGTGCATCCACCAAGACCTTTATCGGCCGTTCGGTCATCCGCTTCGATCCGGTCAACACCACTTCCTTGCCTTGCTGGGAGGCGAAATAGGCGGTCAAAAAGCGCATGGCGGTCCCGGCATGGTGTATATCCACCTCCCCTTTGGATACGGCAAGCCCTTTTTGCATGACCGCAGCATCGTCCGAATTGGAAAGGTTCCCAATTTCCAGATCGGGAAACAGGGCCTGTAGCAATAGGAGCCGGTTGGACTCACTTTTGGAGCCTGTTATTTTAATATCGGTGGTAATGACCTTCTTAGGCGGGGCTGATAGATAAAGCTTCAAGATATGGAATATAATTAGTTCAATTTATGACACCCCCTGTGGCACGGCAATGTACCTGTTCGGAAAGCGCCCTTCTAAATGGAACTGCAAATATAATACTATTTCAGCTTTTGATTGTTATGGTGTCGGTCATGATCCCTTTTGGTCTTAAGGTCCAATTTTTCATCAAAAGATCGTTGTAGGTCCACCCCGGTCTGGTTTGCCAAACACAGCAGTACAAATAGCACATCGGCCAATTCCTCCCCAAGATCTTTGTTTTTGTCGGACTCTTTTTCGCTCTGCTCCCCGTAACGTCGGGCAATGATGCGGGCCACCTCGCCCACTTCCTCCGTTAACTGTGCCATATTGGTAAGCTCGTTAAAATAACGGACCCCGTGGGCCTTTATCCAATCATCTACCTTCTTTTGTGCATTTTCAATGTCCATTGAACCTAAATTTTTACCAATACTACCTTTTCGTTCATCTTTTCGATCATCGTTTTATAATACTCTTTTAGGGTATCATAGTAAAGATAGGGAACAATGGCCTCATTTAAATGGTTCTCCATTACAAGTTGTACGGAAGTGGTTGAAGCGGCTATATTGAATTTGAAAAGTCCCAGATCATCGGGCATCTTCAGTACCAGTGGTGATGGCAGGCTTTCCACTTTGTACCCTTCCGGAATGGTTATGGCTATCATGTATTTTGAATCTTCGGCATATCCAAAATCGATCGGGAAGGACCGCTCCTCCAGTTTAAAGGGGTTTTCCGTGGTCCTCAGGAAAAAGAGGGGCGAAATATACATTTGGTCACCCATGACCTCTATCTGGTCTTCTTTTCTAAAGGCGAAGGTTTCCATAAGGGGCTCCGATATTTCCATAGCTCCCTTTACTTCAAAATCGGCTACTTCCATACCTCCGTATTTTTCCTCTAATTTAAGTATATGGTCCTCTTTACTGCTTATGTTGTAGGAATCCCTATAAAGCAGGGCATCATGATTTTTACAGATATGCCTAAATTGGCCTTCGATATCGCCTTCCTCCGTAATGTTCACGTTCATCGTTATGCTCCTATAGGCTTTTTGAGAGGGTTCCAGATCGATCGTTATGGAGCTCCCATCCCTTTTAATAAGCCTTCCCGACCAGTTGATGGCCCTTAAGGGTAAAATATTGGGCATGCTGAACGGACTGGAGGCATCCAATAAAACGATGCCGTTAGCGGTTTCAACACCGCTTATCACATAGTTATAACCCTCACGGGTGGGGAAAAGCGGCACCCCATTGTCCCTGGTACTCACCAGCACCGGGTTGGCGTCCAATCCGCTGTAGCGCAACATGGATGTCAGCATTAAATTGATCTCGGCCACATTGCCCACACCTTCCATATAGGCCTTTCTGACCCCATCATCCACATATTTTCCATAATTCCCGTTCCATTTGACCCGTTGCTTCACAAATGTGAAAATGGCCGCGATCTTTTGATACGGATCGCTCATGGTGGAAACAAGAAGGTCCAAATCTTTGTCGTAATACCCTTCCCTATTCAGTTCGGGCCCAAAATCCGGACTTTCGTAAATGGTCTTGACCACATCTTCCCAAGTGGTGGAATAATATTTCAGGGGCGTATTCGGAAATTTTGTGTATGAAAGTTCATAATTAACGGCAGCGCGGTAATTGTTTATATTGTTTACAAAAGGTTCCGTTTTCAGGGCAGGGACATCCTCAAGTTCGTATATGGAAACATCCGTCAAATAATCAATCTTTGAGGAATTGAAACTGGTCTGTGTAGGGCCCCAATTCCCGCCCGAACGTTCCTTTGAATTAAAAGTTATAGATCCGTTGTTTTTTTCCATTTTGGGACGAACGTTCAAAAACCCTTTCATGTTCATCCTAAAGTTAAAATACTCCGGCGATTCGAACTTGGCATATAGTTTCTTTATCGGAACATCGTGCTGAAGCTCAAATTCATCCACACTGGATATAAATGGGGATTGTAAGGTGTACCTATACTCTATGATACTCCCTTCCCTTACGTTGGGCATGGTAAAGCTGGTCTGGTTCATATAACGGGACAGTTCAACGTCAAATACCGCATCATTCTTAAGTTTTTCCTCTTCGATCTTATCATTGACCATATTATAGGTCATTGCCTTTAACCCGCTTACGCTTTCCTTTTCGTTGCCGTTTTTATAGAGCTGGATTTTTTTTGTGGCATATTCAAAGCCCGACTTGTCATATATCTTTATTCGTTCATGGACATCGGTAAACATTTCAAATCCTTGCGTTTGATCATATCTGTAATAGGTCTTTCTTTCCTTGTAGAGATAGGTAGCAACTGCAGAAGAATCTTTCGGATTGAACCTCTCATTTAATTCCGGTTCCGATATCTTTCCAAAGGCATAATTTTGGGCATGCAATGACGATAGCGGCAAGAGCAGTAAAAAAAGTAAAAATCGTTTCATTTTAAAGTTGGTTTTTGGTCAGTATGATTTTGGCATTGTCGTATTTGGCCACTTCCTTAATAAAATCCCTGTAGGCTCCATATTCCTCCTTTGGGTACCCTCCCCCGTAGATGGTAAAGGTCCTATGGTACGCCAGTAGATGATCGTTAACCTTTTCCACCTTCATGGAATATGCGCCATACTTACTTTCAAGATGCAGGTTTTCAGGTATAAATTTAATGGAATGGGATGTCGGGAGCTCAATGGTATACCCGTCCGTATCCTCAAAACCCCTTTTGATCTCGAACGGCAGTTTCCTGTCCCGGTAATTATCGGGGACGTTCCTGTTCCTATTAAGAACATTGGGGGCAAATATCAACTGTTGCCCTGAAGCCGATACATACCCATCGGCCTTAAAATTTACTACTTGCCTAAAGCGTATGCTATCGCGGTCGTTCTCAAAATCCATCTTCTCCACCTCCATGTTGTTTACATGGGACATCCGCTCTTTAATGTATTTTAATTGTTCGCGCCTTTCCTCTTTTTCAATAAAATAACGATCATCGTACTGGATCCCTTTGGATACCATTTCCATTTCTACCTGTACGCTCCTATCCTCCAAAATCTTACAATTTCCCGAGATATGCTGTGTATTTTGGTGAGGACCATATATTGGGGTATGCTGGATCTGTCCGCCCTCGGGCGTGATCACCAACACGTCCCTATCATCCGTAAAATCGCCCAAAAATCCGAAAGGCATGGTCTGGCTCGTACATTCGAGCCATATGGGATCCTTCCCTTCAATGGGTATGTTTAGGATAACGTGGTTTGCTTGTCCCAATAAAGAGGGAAATTCCTTGTCAATATCCAGTCGATCGGTGGGAGAGGCATGGACTTCCGTATAATGGGAGGGCACCCCTACCACTTCCAAAAGGGCCTTGGTATAGTTGGTAAGCCCCTTGCAATCGCCGTATTTGACCTGATCCACCTGCGTTGCGGAAATTGGTCGTATTCCTCCGATCCCTACCTGTACGCTGATGTAACGGGTATTTTCCTGAACATATTTATATATGATCTTGGCCTTCTCCACTGGGTCGTCCACTCCGGATACTAGGTTCAGGGCAATTTGTTTGGTCCCAATGGGCAGAACGTCCCTGCCCCTTAAAAGGGATTCGTCCATCCATTTGCCCAAACTGGTCCAATCCCCAATGGTACCGCTATGTCCCTCATAGTTAAAATGCTCGGCCGTTACCATCAATCTGGGCGCAAAGGCATAAAAAGTGGGACTGAGATCTTCCCTTCCAATGGCCGATAGATCTTCGGCCACATATTTTATCATCCCATCGGAAGAGACCTCCTTTATGGTATGGCCCGAAAAATTTATTTCCTTTTTGCGAATCCCGACAGATGGTGCATAGGCCACTTCAAAAGTGCTATTCTCTGTGCTTACATTATAATCCTCCAAAGGCCTCCAAAAGGGAATCCATGCAGTATTTTCGGTACTGCTCTCGTACATAAATTCCAATGTGTACGGATATTGTACCGGAGTATAATCCAAATATTTTACCCTACTATCCTCATACAGTGAAAAATTACTTACTGCGGCCACATCCTTAAAATCGGATTTTTTAAACCGTTTGATCTCCCTCCCTAAACCATCGTAGACAACCGCCTCCAGTTTCTTTATCTTTATTCCATCATCATATGAAACATAGGCGTCCACGGAATTATTTCCCTTTGCGTTCAAGACCGTTACCACCCGCCTATAGCTGCGCTCCATACTACTGGGTGAGAGAATGCTGATCTTGGTCTCATTGGCACGTACTACGGCATAGGCATTCTCGGTAAGGGATTTTTCAAGTAAAAGGGATTGATATTCCAAGTTTTGGGCGCTTGTTACAGCGCACAGGAATAGTATAAAAGGCAGTAAAAATCGATGCATAATGTAAGGTTTGGTTGTTACTGGATCCCAAAAATGATAAAAATCCTACAATCAAACGATTATACTCGACAAAAAGTATCTATTCCTTGTTCTTTGTATCAAAAAATATGGTAACGGGACCGTCATTTAATAGATCCACTTTCATATCCGCACCAAAAATGCCCGTACCCACCTTTTGCCCCATTTCCTTTTCCATGCGCTGTACAAAGGCTTTATAGAGAGGCTCTGCGACCATAGGTTTGGCGGCTTTTAAATAGGAGGGCCTATTGCCCTTCTTTATGGATGCATGGAGGGTGAACTGACTGACAACGATGGCCCCACCACCTATTTCCAAAAGGGAATGGTTCATGGCCCCATTGGCATCGCCGAATATCCTGAGATTGGCAATTTTACGGGAAAGCCATTCAATATCGGTTTCCGTATCCAGCTCCTCCACTCCCAAAAGTATCAGGAGGCCTGTTCCTATTTGGGATATCATTTGGCCCTCCACGGTTACGCTGGCCCTGGAGACCCTCTGTACAATTGCCCTCATCTATTTTTTTCCGTGAATATCCATTCTGTACTGTTCATCTTCCCCGGTCACCATTTGCACATAGCTGCGATACCTGCTCCAGGAAACTTGATCCTTTTCCAAGGCATCCTTCACGGCGCATTTGGGCTCCTCCATATGGAGACAATTGTTGAACTTACATTCGTTTTTTAATTTAAAGAACTCCGGGAAATAGTTGCCTATTTCCTCCTTTTCCATATCCACGATGCCAAAGCCCTTTATGCCCGGGGTATCGATTATCCGGGCCCCAAAGTCCATATCGTACATCTCGGCAAAAGTGGTGGTATGCTGTCCCTGTGAATGTTGTTCGGAAATGATGGCGGTCTTCAGGTGCAAAGCGTTGTCAATGGTATTGACCAAGGTGGATTTTCCCACTCCCGAATGTCCCGAGAACATACTGGTCTTTCCTTTCATCATTTCCTTGACCTCCTCCACATTCTTACCGGTAACGGCAGATATGCCCAAACAGGTATAGCCCACCTTCCGATAAAGTGCCGCCAAGTATTTTATTTCATCCAGTTCCTCCACCGAATAGGAATCCACCTTGTTGAACAGCAGGGCAGCGGGTATCTGGTATGCCTCCGATGTTACCAAAAAACGATCGATAAAACTGGTGGAAGTGGGCGGGTTGTTAAGGGTGACCATTAGAAATACCTGGTCCAGATTTGCGGCAATGATATGTGTCTGTTTGGAAAGGTTCACCGACTTCCGAACGATATAGTTCTTGCGCTCCTTTATTGCCTCAATGATCCCCAAGGTTTCGTCCCCAATATGTTCCACCTGAAAAGTTACACGGTCACCCACCGCAATGGGATTGGTACTTTTAATGCCCTTCATTCGGAACTTCCCCTTGATCTTGCATTCATAAAAATCCCCGTCATCGGTCTTTACGGTATACCAGCTCCCAGTGGATTTATAAACAGTTCCGAGCATTTTGATTACTTCTTTTTTACAAAGAAACAACATTCCTCTTATACTAGCTGTGGAGATTTCCCGTTAAATCCTATTGAATAATCCATTAAACCATAATCATGAAGAAAATTATTTTTATTGCCTGTTTTGCGCTCGTAGGTGTGGCACAATTGACCGCCCAAGAATTTAAGGTGATCACCAGTGTGGAATCGATCGTGCCAAACGGTCTGGGAAGGTCCAGGATCATAAGTGCCACCGAGGAAAAGGATTACAAGGAATACACAAGTGTCCAGACCGAGGAGGACAATACACGGAACAAGGCGGACAGAAGTGATATCAGGGTAAAGAACTTTGAGGAAACAAAGCTCCTCAACTTTTACAATATAGGAGGAATCCGTTTTCAGAACATTGCCGCAAACGATGCCCTTATTACTTCCAAGATCAACGCAATGATACCGGAAGGTTGGGAACTGGCGTTCGTAACCAGTGCCGTGGAAAGTGAGGGCGGAAAAGGTGACGGACAAGGTATTTTCATTACCCGTTACATCTTTAAGAAGTAACCCACATAGTTGGTGCCCTATCAAATAAAATGCCCGGAAAGTTCCGGGCATTTATATTTTTGGATCAATCCAAGATCCGTACCCTTCCACCTGCAAAGGTATTTTTGTTCACCTGCTTTGGATTGCCGTATACGGTGACGTCGCCCCCAGCCCTTACATTTATGTTCACCTTTTCACTGGCATACAGTTCTGCCTCCCCGGCCGCGGTGATCTTTATATCCGAAGTTTCGGTGCGCAATTGCCTGCCTTCAAAAATTCCACCGGTATTCAGCACGATCTCTTGGTTTTTTGCAATGCCCGAAGCCTCCACGATTCCGCCTGTGACCGCCCTTAGCTTAAGGTGGTCCACATTGAGCCCAACTTTTATGGCCGCACCTTCCTGAACCCTTAGTTCTATCGTGTTGCGTTCCACAAGCTCGTTACAGGTTATTTTAGCCCCCTCGTTGCCGTCTATGATATCCAGATTCCTGTAGTGGATCTCCACCACGGTATCTTCCCCCCTAAATTTTTTATCGAGCTGCATCCTGATCTTAAGGGTACCATTTTTGTTGATCACCAGTATATCGTCCACGTTTTCCCCTTTGATGAACACCCTGTTCTCATCGGAATGGATCAGGTTTACCTCTATCAGGTCAAATATCTTTACCTCGTTGAAAGAGCCCACTTCTTTGTCTATGGTACGTTGGGCAAAAAGACCGCCACCGATGAGCAGCACGCAAAAAACAGTAAAATTTTTCATATTCGGATTTGTTTATAAGGTTTAGGAACCCATTTTGTCCACCATGGCCATATCCGTCGCTCCCAAAGGTCGGACAATGACGGCGTAAGGCGCATTATAATGCTATCCGCAAAACGTGTTCCAATAGAAAGATGCCCGAAAGCGATCTTTGTTACAGTTTGTCCAAAAAAAAATGCCCCGACCGTAGCCAGGGCATTTATGCAGGAGGGGTTACGGACTATCCGTTGATGACCTTCTCTTGGTGATTGATCGATTCTTGGTGGATGGCCTTGAACATTTTAAGGACAAATTCTTCACTGAGTCCCTTTGATTCACCTTCCAATATCATTTTTCCCAAAATCTCGTTCCATCTGTTGGATTGTAATACGGCTACGTTCCTTTGCTTTTTTAAGGCCCCGATACTGTCAGAGGTCTTCATCCTTTTGCCCAAAATATCGATCAACTGATTGTCCATGATGTCTATCTGTGCCCTCAGATTGCTGAGTTCCTTGGTATAATCCACTTCTTGGTCCGATTCTTTCCTGATCTTTAGGTCTTTCATGATCTGCACCAATACGGCGGGCGTTACCTGTTGTGCGGCATCGCTCCAAGCATTGTCCGGATCGAAATGGGTCTCTATCATCAAACCGTCGAAATTAAGGTCCAGTGCGGTCTGCGATACATCAAAGATCATATCCCTTTTTCCGGTAATGTGGGAGGGATCGTTGATCAGGGGAAGATCGGGAAATTTATTCTGGAACTCAATGGCCAATTGCCATTCTGGGATGTTCCTGTATTTTGTCTTCTCATAGGTGGAAAATCCTCTGTGGATAGCCCCAAGATTTTTAATGTTTGCTGTGTACAGGCGTTCTATGCCACCTAACCAAAGGGCCAGATCTGGATTGATCGGGTTTTTGACCAGGACAATTTTGTCGGTCCCTTGAAGGGCATCGGCAATTTCCTGCATTATAAACGGACTTACCGTAGATCGGGCACCTACCCATAGAAGATCCACATCATGTTCCAAAGCAAGGTCGACATGGGCCTTATTGGCGACCTCGGTAGCGGTTTTCATGCCGGTCTCCTCCTTTACCCTTTGTAACCACTTAAGACCAATGGCCCCAACACCTTCGAACATTCCCGGACGTGTCCTGGGCTTCCAGATTCCCGCACGGTAGTAATTTACATCCGTATCCTTTAAATCATGTGCAATTTTTAGCACCTGCTCTTCCGTCTCCGCACTACAAGGTCCGGCAATCACTAAAGGATGGTCCAATTTCATATCGTCCAGCCATGTTCTCAATTGTTTTGAATTTTCCATTTTATTGTATTCTAATTTTTGTTATTAAGTGGTATTCCTTTTAATATTTCCTTTATTTTATTGGTACTGCTCATTTCCTTATGGATTCCCTCATAATCATCTTCTTGGATCATCTTTTTAAAGGCCTCCAGGTTTTGGATATACTCTTCCAAGGCCTCCAGCACATTGTGCTTGTTCTGTTTAAATATGGGCGTCCACATGGCCGGCGAGCTTTTTGCCAACCGTACGGTGCTTTCAAAGCCACTGCCCGCCATGTCAAAAATATCACGTTCGTTCCGTTCTTTTTCAATAACGGTCTTTCCTAACATAAAGGAACTGATGTGTGACAAATGGGATACATAGGCAATATGTTTGTCGTGCGCCTCCGGATTCATGTACCGGATCCGCATCCCCAATTGTTGAAATAGTTCCAATGCCATTTCCTGTAACTTAAAAGCGGTCTTTTCCACTTCACAGATAATAATGGTCTTCCCTTTATAGAGACCTGTGATAGCGGCCGATGGTCCCGAAAATTCAGTGCCCGAAATAGGATGGCAGGCCAGAAAGTTCCGTCTTTTGGGGTGGTTTTCAAGGGAACTGCAGATAAGCCCCTTTGTCGACCCCGCATCAAATACCACGGTCCCATCGTTTACGGCATCCAATATTTTAGGGAGTTCCAACACCATTACATCCACGGGAATGCTAACAATGACCATATCGGCCCCTTGAAGGTCCGCATAGGTGGCCTTTGCGTCTATAAGGCCCAACTCCAAGGCCTCTTCCAAGTGGGAAGCATTGGCATCAATACCAAAAATCTTGACAGTTGGGTCGAACAACTTGATGTCCTTGGCCATGGACCCCCCTATCAACCCGGTTCCGATAACAAATACGTTCATATGCTCTTTATATTGCGACTGCCTTAGATCCTACTGATCGCCTGCCTGATTTTATCTTCCGTGACGCAGAGGGAAAACCGAATATATCCCTCCCCATTGCTCCCAAAAATCGTTCCCGGTGCTATGAACAGGTTGTTGCCATACAACACCCGATCTACAAAATCTTCGGAGGAAACCGACCCTTCCGGTAGTTTGGCCCACACGAACATGCCCACCGCACTGCGATCATAGGTGCACTTCAGTTTGTCGGCCAAAATGAACATCAGTTCCCTACGGGCTGAATAGACCTGCTGTAGATCATCAAACCATGACGCTTTACTTGCCAGGGCCGCAATGGCCCCTTTTTGTATCCCGAAGAACATTCCCGAATCCATGTTGCTCTTCACCTTCAGGATGGCCTCTATATGCGGAGCGGATCCCAATACCATTCCCACTCTCCATCCAGCCATATTAAAGGTCTTGCTCAAAGAGTTGAGCTCCAACGACACCTCCTTGGCGCCCTCCACTTCCAAAATACTCATGGGAGAGGGGTTGAGCACAAAACTATAGGGGTTGTCATTGACCAATAATATATTGTTCCGCTTGGCAAAACCCACCAATTGTTTCAATTGCTCCCTGTTGGCCGTGGCACCCGTTGGCATATGGGGATAACTCGTCCACATGATCTTTACATTGGATAGGTCCTGTCCTTCCAACGCCTCCAAATCCGGAAACCAGTTGTTTTTCTCGGTCAATCCATAGTACATGGGTACAGCGCCCACCAAATGGGTCACGGAGGTATAGGTAGGATATCCGGGATCGGGAATCAATACGGCGTCACCAGGGTTCAGGAAAGCCAAGCTTATGTGCATGATCCCCTCCTTTGAGCCCATCAAGGGCAATACCTCTTTATTGGGATCTATACCTACCCCAAATTTTTCCCCATAAAAGCGCACGAATGCCTCCCGAAGCTCTGGCAAACCCTGATAGCTTTGATATTGATGCGCCCCGACTTCCAGAACGGATTCCTGCAAGGCCTTGATAATTTCCGGGGAAGGGGCCAGATCCGGACTTCCTATACCCATATTTATAATAGGTTTTCCTTGGGCCATCAACTCCCTGACCTCCCTTAGCTTTCTGGAGAAATAGTATTCCTCCACTGTATTTAATCTATCTGCAACGATCATTGTATACGTGCGTTTTTATATTCTCCCAAAACCTTGAACTCTTCAGACATTATTTCCAAAAGCGATTTTGCCTTGGCATAATGGGCATACTGCTCAAAGGTAACATCCACAAAAAAAGAATATTTCCATGGCCTTTCTATGACCGGTAAGGATTGGATCTTGGTCAGGTTCAGGTTACAATCGCTCATTACGTTCAGCACGGCTGCCAGACTACCGCGTTTATGATCGGTCAAAAATCGTAAAGAGGCCTTGTTTATCTGATCTGGGGGCAAGACCTTGTTCTTTGTCTTTACTATGATGAACCTGGTCGAATTATTTTTAATGGTCTGTATCTCCGTGGCTATTATGTCCAGTCCGTACAGTTCCGCGGCCACTTGGGGCGCAATGGCGGCGATGTTCCTCAGCTGTCGCTCCTGTATCCTTTTGGCGGTCTCCGCGGTATCCACATCCTCCACCATTTTAATATGCGGATAATCCTTAAAATATTCCTTGCACTGCAAGAGTGCCATGGGATGGGAATGCACTTCCTGGATATCCTGCATTCCCTGACCTTTTAATGTCATGAGATTGTGGTGGATGTTAAGATAGTGTTCCCCTATTATATGCAGGTTGTTCTTATAGATCAGGGCATAGTTTGGGATTATCGATCCCGCAATGGAATTCTCAATGGCCATGATGCCCTTGTCCGCACTTTTGTCCAGCAGGCGGTCCACCAAACTATCGAAGGACATGCATTCGACCAGTTCCACATTGTCCCCAAAACAATCCTTGGCCACCTGATGGTGGTTGGAACCCTTTATACCCTGTATCGCAATTTTCAAATCCATTTTTGCTGGTATCGGAGCTGTTGCGCCGAAAAATTCAACCAAAAAAAAAGCCCCGGTTTTCACGGGACTTTGTTATCTATATATCTTAAAATATGCTAGAACAGTCCCGTACCTCCCCTAAAAAAGAAGTAAAAATAAAAACCGTTCCAGAAATATTGCTTTGCCATATTTGTTATAAAACTTTGGCTAAGGTAAATATTAAATTTAAAAATCAAATTTTATGTCCCTATTTTTTTTTAAATTTTGATATTAATGCACATTCGCCCCGTTTTTTATATCAAAAAATAACAAAAATAGCCTGAATCCTGCCTCGCCCCGATAAAATGGGACCGCAAATGCCGCTTCGATCCGTACTTTTTAAAAATGGGATATCCAGAAATTAGGTTATTTTTGGATAAATTTAATGCTATGTCCATCACGGTCCATAATATCAGTAAAAGTTTCGGTGACCAAAAAGCCCTCTCCCAAATTTCCTTTAGCATAGAAAGAGGGGAAATTGTGGGCTTCCTAGGACCCAATGGCGCTGGAAAGTCCACCCTGATGAAAATACTGACCACCTATAGCCAAGCCGATGAAGGGAACGCAGCGGTCAATTCCTATGATGTGGCCACACAAAAAAAAGAGGTAAAAAGGAGCATAGGGTACCTTCCCGAGCACAATCCACTGTACTTGGATATGTATGTAAAGGAATACCTGAATTTTAATGCCGAGCTGTACCATGTGGACAAGGATAGGGTAGCTACCGTACTCGACCAGACTGGCCTTACCCCCGAATGCCATAAAAAAATAGGGCAGCTTTCCAAGGGTTACCGACAGCGGGTAGGACTGGCGGCCGCCCTTTTGCACGATCCCGAGGTGCTGGTCCTGGACGAACCCACCACCGGATTGGACCCTAATCAGTTAATGGAAATACGAAAGTTGATAAAGGAGATCGGCAAACAAAAAACCATCTTGCTTTCCACACATATCATGAAAGAGGTAGAAGCCATCTGTGACAGGGTGATCATCATCAACAAAGGGATTCTGGTGGCAGATAAAAAAATGGACGAACTAAGAAAGGAAGAAGCCCAAATCATAGAAGTGGAATTTGATTATCGGGTCGAGGAAGCCTTTCTCTTAAAATTGCCGCATGCCATAAACGTTCGGAATACGGGAGGGTTTGTCTACGACATTACCTTCGACACTTCCCTGGATATGCGTCCGGCCGTTTTCGACTTTGCCCATGACAACCAGCTCAAGACATTGCAGTTGAGCAGAAAGAACAAAAACCTGGAAAGCCTGTTCGTGGAACTTACCCAAGTCCCGGCCCCGTAAACCCTTCGGACAGTATCGGAATCCAGAAATAATAACTATTCCCCTTCCAATATAAGTGCCGGGATATGAAGCGAGTCAAATAGGGCATTGTATTCCTTCAGCGCTGTTTCCGTGATGGCTATTTGCTCTTTATGCAGGCCTTCCCATTCACTTAGAAGATCGGCCCATCGTGTTTTGGCCCCCTGTGTCACTTTGGGATCGGCCTCGTCCAAGTAACTTTTTAGATACATTATCTGGGCATCCAATCTATTGCTGAAATTAATGACATCCTGAAAGGTTTCCTGTTTGGGCTGTATCAGCAATTGCTCCCACTTATCGATGCTACCTACCAACGAATCGCCAAGGGACACGATTTTTTGCGCATCCCCTTTCCCTTGGTCCCCCAACAGTTTTTTGTAGGCGATCACCTGTTGTTTTGCCGAGCGCATCCTGTTTATGGAGGAATAGATCTCCACAAGCGTAACATCAATTTTTTCCAAGAGCTCCCTTTGTTCCAAATAATCCGAAGGACCTGCCTCGATATTTGGGTTGGGGAGTATAGTGACCGTAGTTTCGGCCTTTTCCCCTTCCACCGAAATTATAAGATCATAGACCCCGGGACCTACCCGATACCCTTTGTTGCCTCCCATGGAGAAAAGTTTGTCCACCACTGGCAAGGATTCGGTCCTAAAGTCCCAAGTAAATCGGTTATACCCTTTTTTGGATGGCAGTACCTTTGGCTTTTCTGGGCCTCCTGGCCAAGATTTAAAATCTTTGGGCTTGGTGTTGCCATACTGCCTTATCAGTTTCCCTTTCTGCCATATCTCCAATTTAACGGAGATACTGTCCCCTTCCATGGGCAAATAGTAATCAATGGCTACCCCTTCAGCAGGATTTTGTCCCAAACCCGTTACGGGTTCTTCGCTGCTACCTCCAAACAGTAGATAGGTATCCTTGGGACCGATTATTTGTAAGCTGTCCTTGCTTTTTCGGTGGTTCTGAATAGGGCCAAGATCGTCCAATATCCAAAAGGACCTTCCAGCAGTGGCAACGATCATATCATTTTCATGTATGACAAGGTCGTTAATGGGGACTACAGGTAGATTTAATTGGAAAGGCCGCCAGTTGAGGCCGCCGTCAAGGGAAATATAGAGGCCCGTCTCCGTTCCCGCATATAATAATCCCGCTACTTTGGGATCTTCCTTTACCACTCTGACAAAGGAATGCGGGTCATCAAGTCCCTTTACCAATTTTGTCCAAGTCTCCCCATAGTCGGTGGTCTTAAAGATATAAGGGGAAAGATCCATACTTTTGTATTTCATGCCCACCACATAGGCGGTTGCCGGATCATGTGGCGAAACCTCAATATGGTTGATAATGGCTTCGCCCAGCCCCGTTGGGCTTACCTCTTTCCAGTTTTTGCCACCATCTTTGGTAAGGTGCAGCAGCCCATCGTCCGATCCAGCATACAATACTCCCTTTTCATGTACGGATTCTACCAAATACATAATGGTATTGTAGTTCTCCCCCCCAGCGGCCTCATTTGTGAACGGACTTCCCCCAGCGCCCTGTTTTTCCTTTTCGTTGCGTGTCAGGTCCCCACTGATGACCTCCCATGTGGTCCCTCCGTCCCTTGTCTTAAAAACTACGTTTCCCGCATGGTAAATGGTGTTGACATCATGTGGAGAGGCTATGATCGGGGCATTCCAATTATATCGGAACTTAAAGTCCTTTGGCATTACACCAAGACCAAGTTCCGGGTACTCCTTAATTGATTTGATCTGCTTGGAAACGGTATAAAACTTCTCTATGATCCCTTGGTAACAACCTCCATAGATCACCTCCGGATTATTTGGGTCGAAAGCCAAATAGGCACTTTCACAGCCGGATACCACCTGCCAATCCTTCCAGTCGATGCCATCATCGGTGGTCCTACTGGCAATGGATAGGGAGGTATTGTCCTGTTGCCCCCCATAGATGTTGTAGGGCACCAAATTGTCCGTTATAACCCTATAAAATTGGGCCGTAGGCTGGTTTTCTTGTGTGCTCCATGCCTTTCCGCCATTATTTGAAATATTTGCCCCGCCATCGTTTGCATTGATCATCACATTATGGTCGGTAGGACTGATCCAAAGATGGTGATTGTCGCCATGGGGTGTGGACAATGGCTTAAAACTGGCACCACCATCAATGGATTTGGTCATGGGCGCATTTAGGACATAGACCCAATCTTCGTTTTGGGTATCCGCATAAATTTCCATGTAATACCAAGATCGGGCTATATTGATCCTATCCTTGTTAACTTGGGTCCATTTTTTGCCACCGTCATCGGACCTGTAGACCCCACCTTTGTCCGTCTCGGCTTCCAGCACTGCATAAACCCTTTCCGAATTGGCCCTGGATACGGATATGCCCGCTTTTCCAAACTCCTTGGGCAAACCCTCCTTCATGCGTTCCCAAGTATCGCCACCGTCCAAACTCCTGTAAAGACCTGATCCCTTTCCACCGGAAACTATGGCCCAAGGATATCTTTGATGTTCCCACATGGCGGCATATAAGATCAAGGGGTTGTTCATATCCATACTTAGTGACGAAGCCCCCGTTACCGTATTTACATATAAGATTTTTTTCCAATTCTCTCCGCCGTCCGTAGATCTATAGATCCCCCTTTCAGCGGAGGGACCGTATTGGGCTCCCTGGACCGCCACATATAACAGATCATGGTTTTTAGGGTGGATGGCCACATCGGAAATATGCCTGCTGTCCTCGAGACCGTAGTGCTTCCATGTCTTCCCCGCATCCATGGATTTATATATTCCATTGCCCATGGAGGTCATCACACCCCTGGCCGCATGCTCGCCCATGCCCACCACGACAACGTTGGGATCGCTTTCGGAAACCGCAATGGCCCCCACGGTACCTGTTTTAAAAAATCCATCCGATATATTTTTCCAGGTTATACCATCATCCATGGTCTTCCAAACACCGCCTCCCGTACTTCCCATATAATACGTCCCCGCCATTCCGACCACTCCGGTGGCCGCAACACTCCGACCCCCCCGAAACGGGCCAATGTTCCTCCATTTTAAATGGTGGAACAACGTATCCTCCAAGTGAGGAACGGGCTCACTGCTTTTCTTTTTTTTCGACTGGGCAAAGGTGATCAAGGGCAGGAACAACAAGGAAAGGACTATTAATCTAATGGGGTTCATAGGATGGTTTTGGTCGGTTTTGAAATTTTAAGGCAGGCAGGGCAACGTCCAGCGCAAAAAATGACGTATATGGTTTCCATAAATATAGCTAAAATTTGCTTTGTCAGGCGATGTATATTGGGCGATGGTTTTTGTTTAGGGAAGAATTGTGAAAGAAATAAAAAACAGTCATATTTATTGATCTTTAACTCAGGGAACATCTTTTTTATACGCTTTTCCCGCACTGAGCCTTCCTCAGGGCAGGGCGTACCTAAAAATGTAACTTTAGATACGTCCCATTCCCCCAAGCCTGCCACAGGTTGTTGCCAACTACCGGTTAATTTCCACTCCCTTTTGTATTGTTCTCCTGGGTTAAAAGGGAGTCCACCACCTGATCCAGGGTTTCCTGAATGGGCGGATTGGTGCAGTTGGTCAGGATTGCAAATACCATTTTTTGATGAGGGTATACGAAGAAGTTGGAATAGCCGCCCACCGCATTCCCCACATGACCGTAAAAGTCCCTTCCTTGGGCATCCTTGCTCACCTGCCATCCCAGTCCATAATGTGTGGGCGTTCCCTGGACCGACTGTGAACTGAGAAATTGTGCCACTACCTTCTCATCGGCTGCCCTGCCGTCCAAATAACGTTGCCCCAACATGGCGATATCCGCTGAAGTGGAAAGATACCCACCCCCTGCCAATTTATAGAAATTCGTGACCGGAATGGCCTTTTTGAAACACCCTCGGTTTTTGGAATAAAAAGTAGTGGTATCCTTATAGCCCATCCCCATCATTTCGGCCATTGTATTTTCCATACCGAATGGTTTCAGTACCCGTTCCCTCACGTAATCCTCAAACGGGATTCCGGCCACTTCCTGTATGGCAAGCGATATCAGTACCCAGTCAAAACTATTGTACAGGTATTGGGTGCCCGGCTCAAAAACCAAGGGGTCGTCCTTAAATATCTTAATACTCTCCTTAATGGACATATGCTCGTTAAGGCCATATTCCGATCCCCTATACCCCCTTATGCCAGCTGTATGCCCTGCCAATTGTCTTATGGTGAAATCGAACTCCTTTCTAGGGTAATAGGGCACATATTCATAAAAGGAGGCATCCAGATCCATCTGCCCGGCCTCTACCATTTTTGCCAGGGCCGTAGCCGCAATGGGTTTTGAAACACTGGCGATCCTGAATTTCGTACGTTTGGGATCGATCCTGCTTCCACTATCAAGATCGGAAAAACCGTATCCCTTTTGAAAAAAGATCTCGCCCTCCCTAAGAACGGTAATGGAAAGCCCCGGTACTTTTAGGCCCCTCACAAGTTTCCATAGGAGCAGGTCCGCTTTTTGCCTTCCTTCCATCTCATCGCTTCCATACATTCGACGGAAGGCAAAAAAATCCTTAAGATATGTATATAAGGGAAATCCCATTCCATTAAAATTTTACATCGAATGTCGTAAAAATAGGAACAAAAAGATCCTACACATTAAAATCAGTCTCCAAAAATGAGCCTTCCCCTATACATTTCCGACACCTCCACTAGGGGCGGACGGGATTGGCAAAAGACATCCCCCGTACCAATTATGGTTCCGGTAATGGAAGTTTGTGGGTTCAGGAACATATCATTGGTACCCCTATGGTTCAGCACAATTTCTCCTGCCACCATTTCTGCCGCTTCCAGTCGGGCATCCCCGGCCGCAAACTGGATATTGAACCGCTCTGTTGTGCCCCTTAGTTTAAAATAGGCCAGTCCGTTCGAAACGATATTGAGATTTTCCAGTTGCAGTTCCAGATCAAAGGTGCCACTTGTGGTATCCAATTCGGGATCGCTAAAGGATTCGGAAAGGAGGGTTAGGTTTTCATATACCAAGAGGCCATCACTGCTTATCGCAAAGCCGGTATTGCTGCGTATTTCCGTAATATTGGGAGCGGTCACGTAAATTTTGGTCAGATTGTAATCCCTTGTAAAATTACAGTCGTTATTGTCCCATAGCTCCAAGCGCCCGTCATTTACCTCCACCACCACCTCGTTCCGCAAATATTCGCCGGTTTCTACAATTACTTCCGTTTGATCTCCCTGTTTTAGGATAAGTTCCACATTGGGGTGAACGGTAATCTTCGTAAAGGGGGATACCTCCACCCTTTCGCGAACCTGATCGCCCGCATTCTGAAGACAATCTGTTACATGATCGCCATTGCACCCCGCCACACCCAAAAATATGGATAGCATACATACAAGGTTCCCTACAGACATCGGATGGTGTTTATCGGACATGTACCTATTTTTTTCCTCTACCATTTTCATCCCTATATCCATTTATAATCGTATTCCCACCCCAAACTCTACGGCTTCGGCCTTAGCTCCGTGAGATTTAAGCGTTATGGCCCCAAATATCCTTTCCCCAAAATAGCGTTTTAGCCCTATCCGGTTGTACATCCTTCCCTCAAAATCGAACGGATAGTAAACATAGTAGCCCAATTGCGCTATTACGGACATCCGGTTTATAAACAGTTCGTGCCCTACAAAAACGCCCGCTCGTTTATAATCATCATCGGCGGAGACCTGTAATTCGGGAAAGGCAATGGACTGATATTCTATCAAGCCCTTTAAAAATTGGGAAAAGAAAAGGTCTCCCCCAAATTGAAGGGCGCTTTTCCTGCCCAAGCGCTTATCGGCGTATGCGGAAAAAATATAAAAAGGAAACTGCCCCGAATTGTTTACATCGCTTTCATTGATCCCGGTCCTAAAAGCAAAGTTGAACCGTATAGGTTCGGAAATACGTTCCCTTGCCCCAACGGGCAGGTATTCCAGCTCTTCCCCTCCGTCAAGATCGTATACAAGCCCCGCATTAAAAGCCAAGGTATTCGTAGAGGTGTTGGGGGCCCTAAAGTTGGCATTGGAATAGTGGATGACCGTAAGCCCGGCCTTCAACCCCAACCCCTTAAAGATATTTTCCCTATGATAGTTCAACATCAAATAGGTGGAGCTCAACAAAGTGGAACCATAGGCGTTGTTCCGAAAGTTGTTGCCCTTATCATAGGGATTGGTGTTGTAGGCCAATCCTTGTCCCAACCTAAACTGTAGGTTCCTTTTAAGGAAATAAAAATTGTAGTGTGCGTACAGTCCGTAATTGTCGCCCAAAGTAGCATTGTTCATATTCTGATATACAAAGGAATACCCCAGATCGGGGTAATTGTACTCGGCTTCCCATTCTTGAAGGCCGTAGGTCTTCCGATTATATCCAAGGATCACCCCTCCGGGATGTGCCGTGATCAAATGGGAAATATCGGGATTGTGGAGCAGGATGGAACCATGGAACTGGCTCACGTCCAAGGTGAACTTTTGAGATTTTCCCTTTTTTTGGGCAAAGGCCGTAGCCACCATTAAAAGGGATATTAGTAAAATTTTAGGGCTCATTGGCGGTAAAAATAGCAAATAGATCCCAAGTCCCTGCGCATAGCCGCCCTTAAATTCCTACAGAAGGTCGTTCGGGTAGCCAAAATTGATCTCTAAAGCAGTTGTGGACTTAAAAGACATGCTTGGCAATGGCCTGTATATTGTCCGATTTCCCCATGGAATAATAATGGAGCACAGGGACCCCCGCTGCCTTGAGTTCCTTGGATTGCTCTATGGCCCATTCTATTCCCACGGCCCGCACCTGCCCGTTGTCCGTACAATTGTCCACGGCCTCTATAAGATCCTGTGGGATATCGATACGGAAAACCTGGGGAAGCAGCTGCAAATGTCTTTTTACCGCAATGGGCTTGATTCCCGGAATAATGGGAATGTCGATTCCCATGGACTTGGCCGCTTCCACAAATTCAAAATATTTTTGGTTGTTGAAGAACATCTGGGTGACCACGTAGTCGGCCCCGGCATCCACTTTTTCCTTTAACCGTTTTAGATCGGACTGTAGCGAGGGCGCCTCCAAATGTTTTTCGGGATAACCGGCCACCCCGATACAAAAATCGGCACAGTTGTCACTTTCGATCACTTCGTGCAGGTATTTTCCCTTGTTCAGGTCACATATCTGCTTAACAAGATCGCACGCATAGGCATGTCCGCCGTTTATGGGCATAAAATATTTTTCGTCCTTCATGGCATCGCCCCTAAGCGCCATCACGTTGTCTATTCCCAAATAATGGCAATCCACCAGAAGATATTCGGTCTCCTCCCTGGTAAACCCTCCACATAGTACATGTGGTACCGTATCCACATTGTACTTGTGTTTTATGGAAGCGCATATCCCTACCGTGCCAGGGCGCATTCTGGTCAGCTTTTTGTCCAAAAGACCGTCCTTGTTTATATATACGTACTCTTCCCTAGAAGTGGTGACATCTATAAAAGGGGGTCTAAATTCCATCAAGGGGTCTATATTGTCGTACAGTTCCTGAATGTTCTTCCCTTTTACCGGGGGAACGATCTCAAAGGAAAACAATGTTTCCCCTTTTGCGTTTTTAATGTGGTCCGTTACTTTCATCTCCTGCTCCAAACGTTCCCTTGAAAGGGGTCTTTTGGTCCGTTTTTAAATTAGTCTATAGTTTGGGCGTTCCCCGCCAAAGGGGCGGGGCGGGCTATCGGCCGTCGCTCTTTTGCAAGGGCAAAAGTAGCTCCACAGGGCCTCTATCCCTAACGCACTTTACATTATTTTATAGGTCCACCCCTAACATTGTCCCGAAAGGCACAAGGAGGGGCTCAATCATCCGCAATATTGGGTGCAAGCCATTTGGTGGCCTCTTCAAGGGAAATCCCCTTTCTTTTGGCAAAATCGGCCACTTGATCGTCCTTTATCTTTCCCACTCCAAAATACCTGGCCTCGGGATGGGCAAAATAGTAACCACTTACACTGGCCGCCGGCCACATGGCAAGGCTGTCCGTAAGTTCAACCCCGATTTGTTCCTTCACGTCCAACAGTTCCCAAATGGTCAGTTTCTCCAGATGGTCGGGACAGGCGGGATATCCCGGGGCCGGTCTGATCCCTTTGTACGATTCGGCTATCAGCTCTTCATTGGAAAGGGCTTCATCGGCCACATAGCCCCAATGCCGTACCCTTACCTCCTTATGAAGGTATTCGGCAAATGCCTCGGCCAAGCGGTCGGAAAGCGCCTTTATCATTATGGAATTGTAATCGTCGTGATCCTTCTCATACGCAGCGGCCAGGTCGGCCGTTCCAAATCCGGTGGAAACGCAAAAGAACCCCATATAATCCTGTATGCCCGACCCTTTGGGGGCAATATAATCGGCCAGGGCAAAATTGGGCTTGTTCCCGTATTTCTTTAATTGTTGGCGTAAGGTGCGGAATAGGTACACGTTCTCCCCATCCTCCACGGCAATATCATCGTCATCTACGGAATTGGCCTTATAAAGTCCGAAAACACCTTTGGCCTTCAGCAATTTTTTATCGAATACCTCTTGCAAAAGGGCTTGGGCATCGGCGAACAATGCGGTAGCTTCCTTTCCTACGACTTCATCGTTCAGGATATCGGGATATTTCCCATGTAGTTCCCAACTCCTAAAAAAGGGTGTCCAGTCTATAAATTTCTCCAGTTTCCGCAGTTCCTGGTCCTCGATCAGTTGAATTCCCAATTTTCTGGGCGCCGTTATATCGACGGCATTCCAAGAGATGCTGAACTTGTTGGCACGGGCCTCCGATATGGTCAGGTATTCTTTGTGCTTACTGCGTTTGGAAAACTGTTTCCTAAACTCCTCATAATCCAATTTCACCTTGTCCCTATACGTTTGGGAAGTATCCTTCTGCAAGAGATCGCCAACCACGGTAACGGCTCGGGATGCGTCGTTTACGTGTACCACGGCGTGGTGGTACTGCGGATCGATCTTAACGGCCGTATGGGCTTTACTGGTAGTGGCACCGCCGATCAGCAACGGTACCCTAAATTCCTGGCGTTCCATTTCCTTGGCCAAGAAGACCATCTCGTCCAATGAAGGGGTGATAAGGCCGCTTAGCCCTATAATATCCACCTTGTGTTCCTTGGCGGCATTGATGATCTTTTCGGGCGGTACCATGACCCCCAGATCTATGATCTCGTAGTTGTTGCACGCCAGTACCACGCTCACAATGTTCTTTCCAATATCGTGGACATCGCCCTTAACGGTGGCCATCAATATTTTTCCCGCAGAGGAGCTACTTCCCTCCGGCAACGGGTTCTTTAATTTTTCTTCTTCAATAAAAGGCAATAGGTAGGCAACGGCCTTTTTCATGACACGGGCCGATTTGACCACTTGCGGCAAGAACATTTTTCCACTTTGGAAAAGATCTCCCACTACGTTCATGCCCGTCATCAAATGGCCCTCTATGACCTGTATGGGCTTGTCCACACTTTGTCTGGCCTCTTCCACATCTTCCACCACAAACCCATCCAAACCCTTTACCAGGGCACGTGTTATCCTGTTCTGCAGCGGCTCTTCCCGCCAGGACAGGTCCACTTTGCTTTCCTTTGCCGTCCCGATGACGGTCTCGGCAAAATCCAATAATCGCTCCGTGGCGTCTTCCCTTCGGTTCAGGATCACATCCTCTACACGTTCCAAAAGGTCTTTGGGAATATCGTCATAGACCTCCAACATGGTCGGGTTTACGATGCCTATGTTCATGCCCGCCTGTATGGCATGGTACAAAAAGACGGAATGCATGGCTTCCCTTACGGGATTGTTTCCCCTAAAGGAAAAGGAAACATTGCTCACGCCCCCACTTACGCTACAATGGGGCAGGTTTTCCCTGACCCATTTGGTGGCCCTTATAAAATCGAGCGCATTTAGTTTGTGCTCGTCCATCCCAGTGGCCACTGGAAAGATGTTCAGGTCAAAAATAATGTCCTCCGGTGCAAAATGCACCTTTTCCACTAGAATGTCATAGGAACGTTTGGCAATCTCAAGTCGGCGCTCATAGGTATCGGCCTGCCCCACCTCATCAAAGGCCATCACTATCACCGCGGCCCCGTATCGCTTTATCAGTTTCGCATGTTGTACAAACTGTGCTTCCCCTTCCTTTAAGCTAATGGAATTCACCACACATTTCCCCTGTACCACCTGTAGCCCTGCTTCTATGATCTCCCATTTGGAACTGTCGATCATAATGGGGACCCTTGAAATATCCGGCTCGGCCACGATCAGGTTCAGGAATTTGACCATGGCCTCCTTCCCATCGATCAGGCCGTCGTCCATATTAACGTCCAATATCTGGGCACCCCCTTCCACTTGATCGCGGGCCACATTTAACGCCTCCTCAAATTTTTCTTCCTTGATCAACCTAAGGAACATTTTGGAACCTGCCACATTGGTGCGCTCCCCTACGTTCACAAAATTGCTTTCAGGGGTTATCACCAAAGGCTCAAGGCCCGATAATCTCAAATATTTTGGTATTGGTCCGTTCATCTATGTGTAATGCAAAACTATGGGAAATGGTTCATAAAAATGGTGCAACAATTTTTTCCAATCTTGGTATCCAACAGATTTTCTAAATCCTATTTCATGGTCTTCCAAGCTTTCCCAATGCACCAAAAGCAAGTATTGGTCCTTTATTTCGATCGCTTTTTTCAGTTCATGGGAGTTATAGCCCTTGGCCGCTACCAGAATTTGTTGGGCCTTCCCAAAATTGGCCTCAAATTCTTCCGATAGGCCTTTCTTTATATTTAATACGGCCACTTCTAAAACCATGCCTTCCCTTTTTATATACCTATATATTTTCCACCAACAAGGGTCGGGGCCCATAATCCTTGACCAGTGTGGCTATTGCTTTTATATGTTCCGGCGTTGTCCCACAACAGCCACCTACAATGTTCACCAGTCCCTTTTCCGCATATTCCTTTATCTGGGCCGCCATTTGGGAAGGGGTCTCATCATATTCCCCAAAAGCGTTGGGCAGGCCCGCATTGGGATGTGCCGAAACATTAAAACTGGTCTTTGCCGATAACACCTCTAAATGTGGTACCAACTGACTAGCGCCAAGGGCACAGTTAAAACCAACGGAAAGGATGGGAATGTGGCTGATGGAAATCAAAAAGGCTTCCGCCGTTTGTCCGGAAAGGGTCCTCCCCGAGGCATCCGTAATCGTGCCACTGACCATAATGGGTACTTCCAGTCCTCGTTCCTCCTTTACTTCCTCAATGGCAAATAGGGCAGCCTTGGCATTCAGGGTGTCAAAAATGGTCTCCACCAAGAGCAAATGCGCCCCTCCGTCCAAGAGTGCCTCTACTTGTTGTTTATAGGCGATCCGGAGCTCGTCAAAGGATATAGCCCTGAATCCTGGGTCGTTTACATCGGGCGACATACTGGCCGTTTTATTGGTGGGACCTATACTTCCGGCAACGAATCTGGGTTTATGGGGTTCCTTGGCCGTAAATTCATCGGCTACCTCCCTTGCGATACGGGCAGATTCGTAATTGAGTTCGTATACCAGTTCTTCCATATGATAATCCGCCATGGCGATCGTGGTCCCCGAGAAAGTATTGGTCTCCACAATATCCGCCCCTGCCTCAAAATACTGCCTGTGCACCTCGGCGATGGCCTTGGGTTGCGTAAGGGACAAAAGATCATTGTTTCCTTGGAGCGGATGGGGCCAATCCTTAAAACGGTCGCCCCTAAAATCGGCCTCCGAAAATTTATGGCGCTGCAACATGGTGCCCATGGCCCCGTCCAGCAACAAAATACGCTCTTTTAATATGTCCTCTATTCTATTCATATCTTTCGTCCGATCCGTAAAATGCCTTCCCAATGGAAAGGCACAAAATTAGTTTTCCATTCGGTTATACCGCAACGCCCTAAAAGAAAGTACCTCTCGTGATCTACTTTTCAGGGCTAAGTCCACGTACCAAAGTGCTGTCCCAATGCGAGCATTAGGGCATTTGCAGTCCGGTTTAATATTTTATCAAGTAAGGAAAAGGAGAGGACAAAGGTCTTTCACGAGGTTATCTACTCCCTTCCGTTTTACCGTTTGGCGGTCGGACAGGATTAGAACGTAGCACCTTCTTGTCCCGACCCGATTAGTAACGGGAGCGAAAAAAGGGTTGCTAAGGCTTCACCGGGTCTAATCCCTCCACCTTTCTTGATAACGTTTCAATTTTGTAAAGAACTGTGTGCAAAGTAACGCCACATCGCACTTTAAAACAAGGAAAGTATGTTTTTTTTAAGATTCCCCGTACCACTGATGGTACGGGGGAATTCCCTTTATGCCATTATACTCTGAACGACTTCTTTCTTGGCCTCCTTTTTGGTGCCGTCG
>TARA_R110002020_G_scaffold373464_2_pt1 | contig 98005 bp, 72 predicted proteins | sample TARA_R110002020 | Tara Oceans TARA_R110002020 (sample SAMEA4396489) | marine metagenome | biome: Westerlies Biome; feature: [MES] marine water layer (ENVO:01000295) within the mesopelagic zone...; material: water (ENVO:00002006), including particulate matter (ENVO:01000060) such...
TATGGTACAACAAAGCATCAACAAATACCACTTTTAAAAATTAAAAATGGGATGTGCCCAATAATTGAATAAATAAAGCTGTTGAAAAGGACTTTTGTCCTTATTTGATCATCCCCAAATTAATAACTTCCTGTGGTGTAAGATGTCTCCAGTGCCCACGGGGAAGATCTTTTTTGGTTAATCCCGCATAGACTACTCTATCCAATTTTACGACCTCGTATTCCAATTCCTCAAAAATACGGCGTACAATTTTGTTACGGGTGCTCTTAAGTTCTATGCCTACTTCGCGCTTGGGGGCGTTTTCAATAAAACTAATGTCATCTACCCTAACCACGCTTTCGTCTATAGTAATGCCTTCCTTGATCTTAATAAGGTCTTCGCCCCTTAAGTTTTTGTTAAGCTCTACATGGTATATTTTACGAAGTCCATTTTTAGGTTTTGTAAGTCGCTTCGTCATTTCCCCATCATTGGTAAACAACAAAAGTCCGGTAGTATTCTTGTCCATTCTCCCTACAACCGAGAGTTTGGATTTGGAGGCATTGGAAATTAAAGAGGCTACAGTTCTTTTTCCGTGCTCGTCCTTTGGTGAGGTAACAAAATCCTTGGGTTTGTTCAGCAGTACATATTCCTTTTTCTCCGGATTTAACAAACGGCCATCAAATTTTACTTCATCGGTAAGTTTTACCTTGTAGCCCATTTCGGTAATTGGCTTGCCATTTACTGTGACGTTTCCGGCAGAGATATAAATATCCGCGTCCCTACGCGAACATACGCCAGAGTTGGCTACATAACGATTTAGTCGCATTACATTGGGATCGGACGGTGCTTTTGCTTCCGTCTTCTTTCTTATAGGTGCGTTGCCCCGTGCATGGCTCTTTTTTCTAAAAGTGCCTCCTTGTCTTCCTGATGCTTTTTTGTCGTTATTTGAATCTGACCTACTCATATGTACTATAATTTATTGCAAAGGTAGCAAAGGAAATGGTATGTATAAGCTATTGAAGAGGTTATTAGTGATTCTTAGAGTATTCTGTTCAATACCAGGTCAACATTGATCAATAAAATACTGAACACTCCCAGTATGATGATCAACTTAAGGATGTTGTGCAACCATACGTAGTGTTTTTTGCTGTTGGATTTTACCAATAGGATCAAAAACCCCAAAAGAAAAAAAATACAGCCTATAAAATAGAGGTACATATAGCCTACATCAAAATATTCGATCAGGAGAAAGGCGGGAAGCAGTGTTAGTCCTATTAAAATGGAGATACAGGTCTTGGAGAATTTTGCCCCGTACAATATGGGGATGGTCTTATAGTTCTGGGCCATATCCCCGGCCATATTTTCTAGGTCTTTGATCATTTCCCTGGCCAAAATCAAAAGGAAAAGAAAAAGGGCATGCACAAAAATTACAGTGTCAAAGTTCTTGTAGTACACAAAAACAGCAAAAAATGGAGCAATGGCCAGAGTGGCGGAAACGAAATTGCCCAAAAAGGGAACTTTTTTTAATTTGTGGGAATAGAACCATATGCCAAAAATATAGACAGAAAAGAATACAACGGCCTTAAAGGATACATAGCTGGCAAAAAATACAGAAAGAAAATTCAATACAAAATAAGTGCTGAGCTTGGTCCGTTGGCTTACCAAACGATCCAGCATACTCTTTCTAGGTTTGTTGATGAGGTCTTTTTCCGCATCGTAGAAATTGTTGATGATATATCCTGCCGCTATGACCAGGGCAGAACTGAGCACAATAACGAACAGGTTGCCATCAAAAACGACCTTGCGCAAGGGCAAATGGGGAGCTAATATATAAATGGAGGCCAGGTACTGAGCCAAAATGATCATAAGAATGTTGTATCCCCTGACCACGGAAAACAGGCTCAGAAACTTTAATAGCAAGAGCTTGTTTTTTCTACTAAGCATAAAGGAGATGGTTAGAAGTTGTATACTACTTCTAAATTATAGCCTTTCAGGGCTTTTTTGGCTTTATTGATGTCTTCGGTAAATCCTAAAATGTAACCTCCGCCACCGGAACCACATAGTTTTAAATAATAGTCGTTGGTATCTATTCCCTGCTTCCAAAGTTTATGGAATTCCACCGGTATCATGGGCTTAAAATTGTCCAGTACCACATGGGACAACTGTTTTAAGTTTCCGAAAAGGGATTTAACATTCCCATTTATAAAGTCCTCCACACAGGCATCCGTATGCTTAATAAACTGATCCTTCAGCATGGCCCGGAATCCTTCGTGCTTCATTTGTTCCATAAACAAATGTACCATGGGCGCGGTTTCACCCGTACTGCCACTGTCCAACAGGAATACTGCTCCCTTGCCATCCAAGTTTTGGGATGGAATGCTGGTAGATTCTATATTGTCTTGGGAATTTATAAGAATGGGTAGGCTTAAATAACTGTTTAGAGGGTCAAGGCCTGAAGATTTTCCGTGGAAAAACGATTCCATTTTCCCGAAAATAGTCTTCAATTTTAATAATTTTTCCCTGGTAAGATTCTCTAAAACGGTAATTTTTTCAATGGCATATTTATCGTAAATGGCGGCCACCAAGGCACCGCTACTACCTACGCCATATCCCTGCGGAATGGAACTGTCAAAATACATTCCGTCGGCTACATCCTTATTCAATGCCTCCAGATCAAAAGTTACCAATTCATGGTCCTTCTGCTGTAGGTCTTCTAAATATTCTGCAAAGGCCCTAAGGCTGGCGTTCGACTTCTTTGCCGCCTCAGAATTCTTGTTTTTAGATTTTAGTGCCCCCTTAAAAAAATTATAGGGTATGGAAAGTCCTTTGGAATCCTTGATGATTCCATATTCCCCAAAAAGTAAAATTTTAGAGTAAAATAACGGTCCTTTCATTTCTTTAAGATAAACATAAATAATTTAAATTCTTGCAAAGGCATTAAAATAACAGCAATTGCAATTGAATAATTAACGTAATATACCACTATTAATTATTCCTTTTCCATATGAAAATTACAGCTTTTTTGCCCCATTTCCAATTTGATCGCAAATATACTGCCCGTTTTCACAATATGCAACCAACTCATTATTAATAAATTGATAAACTTCTTCCTTTTCGTTTTCAGGATATAGCACATGAACATTTGCCCCTGCATCCAATGTAAAACATACATGGGTTTTGGACGAGGCCCTAAAGGCCCATATTTTATTGATGATCTCCAAGGTCTTGGGTTTCATCAATATAAAATACGGCATACTGGTCATCATCATGGCGTGTAGGGTGAGGGCTTCACTTTCTACTATTTTGATAAATTCCAATAAATTTCCCTCTTCAAAAACCTTTTTTAATTTGGTCAGATTTTTATGCGCTTGGTCGAACCGTTGTTTCGCAAAAGGATGATCGTGCATTAAATTATGGCCAACACTACTGCTCACTTGTTTGGATCCTTTGTCCACCAAGAGGATGGAATCCTGATAGTTCTTAAAAATCGGGTGTACCTTGTTGGGATATTTAATGGCGTAGAGATCGGAACTCTCCTGGGTGTCCTTATGTGCCCCCCATTGCATTATATTCCCTTCAATACTTCGGCAGGCACTCCCAGATCCCAATCGTGCCAAAAAGGAAGCCTTTCTTTTAAAAAAATCAGCATCCATATTGGGGTTCAGCTCCCTTTCAAGTTCCATAAGGCACAGTGCCAGGGCCGACATTCCACTGGCCGAGGAGGCTATGCCACTGCTGTGGGGAAAGGAATTGAAGGTTTCTATGGTAAAATGATAGGCCTTTAAAAAGGGCAAATAGGCTTCAGTCCTCTTAAGAAAGGTATTTATTTTGGGTTTAAAATCCTCTTTGGGCTTGCCATCGAAAAGAAGGTCAAAAGAAAAGTCGGATGCCTTGTTTTTTAATTTTTTATAGCTGACCGTTGTAGTGGTAGCACAGGTATCCAGGGTAAAACTGATGGATGGGTTGGCGGGAATCTGATGTTCCTTTTTCCCCCAGTATTTTACCAAGGCGATATTACTGGGCGATTTATAAGTAACTTTTCCTTCCGACTTGTCTGTAGTATAAATGGAAGGGATAAAGTCTTTATCGGTCATATTGCAAACAATTTGTACAAAGATAGGTTTTAAGTAGTTTTACTGTAGATCCTGTTAAAATAAATTGTTAATTTAGAGCGTAAACAACCAACCCTTGAAAAAGCAACTTACTTATATCGCAATTTCAGTAACCGTATGTTTAACCATTGGCTTTTTATCCAGTTTTGCTACGCAATCTTCTGTAAATGACTGGTATTTGGAATTGAATAAACCAAGTTTTAATCCGCCCAATTGGATTTTTGCCCCGGTCTGGACCGTACTTTATATAATGATGGGAGTGGCCGCCGGGATTGTTTGGGCAAAAGGGTTTTATCATATTTGGGTAAAAACAGCCTTATACCATTTCGGGATACAGTTGCTGTTCAATGCCCTCTGGAGTATAATTTTCTTTGGATTTAAGAACCCTTTCGCTGCCTTACTGGTTATATTGGCACTTTTGGTGCTTTTGATCTTTACCATAAAATGGTTTAAAGTGGTGAGCCAGACTGCCGCCTTGTTATTGATTCCGTACCTGCTTTGGGTATGTTTTGCCACCGCCCTTAATTATAAGATTTGGGAAATGAATTAACATTCTTGCCTTGCTATATATGGTGTGGAGTATATGAAAACTCCAAATGGATAATTGTTCTTTTTACTGACCACTGACCACTGACCACTGACCACTGATTACTGACTACTGATTACTTATTACTGATTTGACTCCCCATTTCCAATAGCTTCATCATGGTCCTGTGGTTTCTTGTGGTAGCGGTCACCTGAAGCTTTTTTTCAAAAAAATTATTGTTGCATTTTGTTTTGCCATAGCCTTGGTCACAACTGAGGTAGACACAGCTATTGGTAATTATAAACCGTTCACTGGGGAATTGTTGCTGCTGTAGACTATGGATCAATTCCCTGCTGGGAGTTTCTTGCAAGAGCACATAGTACCATTTTTTGGATTCTGATTCATCGAGTGTCCCAAATGGGGATTGTTTAAGGATTTCATCCAGCTCAGGCAGGGTCAAGGTCAAAACAGGGACCACAAAGCCAAAAGCCTTGTATATGCCATTTTTGATGATTTTGGAAACTTCATTGGAAGATAAAACTGAACTTTTTAGAACAATATTACCGCTTTGTATATAGGTGCTTACCGCAGAAAAATCCAAGGATTCCAGCATTGCTTTTAACTGGGACATCTTAATTTTCTTTTGTCCACTTACATTGATTCCCCTAAGCATTACAATATAGTTTGTCATCTTTACCCTTTTTTACCACCGATGGATAAAAATAACAATAATTTGGAATGGAAATATTCGGGGGTTTATGGCATAACCACCACTTTTTGGTTTGGTGCCAATAAACAGGTTTGTTGAAATGTAATAGGTTTGATTATTAATTTTTCAAATTTAGTGCCTATATTTTGTTATCTTGATACCCATTTAAATTATACCCTACCAATATGGAAAAATATATTCTGGCGCTGGATCAAGGTACAACGAGTTCCCGTTCCGTTGTTTTTGATAAAAAAGGTAACATCGTTTCGGTGGCCCAAAAAGAATTTACCCAATATTTTCCGAAACCCGGTTGGGTTGAGCACGATCCACTGGAAATTTGGTCTTCCCAAGCCAGCACGGCAGCAGAGGCAACTACGAAAAAAGGAATCTATGGTGCCGATATAGCGGCTATAGGAATTACCAACCAAAGGGAAACGGTAGTAGTTTGGGATAGGAAAACTGGAAAGCCAGTATACAATGCTATCGTTTGGCAGGACAAGAGGACTTCCAATTACTGCGATGAATTAAAAAGTCAAGGGAAATCCAAGCTGATAAGGGAAAAAACCGGCTTGGTCATAGACTCCTACTTTTCAGGTACCAAAGTAAAATGGATATTGGACAATGTGGAAGGTGCCCGAAAAATGGCGGAAGCTGGAGACTTGATTATGGGAACCATAGACTCTTGGCTAATTTGGAACATGACCAAGGGGGAATTGCACATTACAGATGTTACGAATGCCTCTAGAACATTGCTTTTCAATATAAATACATTGGAATGGGACGATGAGCTGTTGGAGCTTTTTAACATTCCAAAGAGTATGCTGCCACAGGTAAAACAGTCCAGTGAAATATACGGTAGCACCAATCCCAATTTCTTTGCCAGTAAAATACCCATTGCCGGAATCGCAGGGGATCAACAGGCGGCACTATTTGGACAAATGTGTACCAAACCGGGAATGGTCAAAAATACCTATGGTACGGGTTGTTTTATGTTAATGAATATTGGTGAAAAACCCATTGTTTCGGAGAATAATCTCCTAACTACAGTGGCATGGTCCATTAATGGAGAAACCCATTATGCCCTTGAGGGAAGTATTTTTATTGCTGGGGCCGTGGTCCAATGGCTAAGGGACAGCTTAAAAATTATAAAGAAGTCCGAAGATGTAGAAAAGCTGGCTGCTTCTGTAGACAGTACCGAGGGAGTCTATTTGGTGCCTGCCTTTGCAGGTCTAGGTGCGCCCTATTGGAACCAACATGCCAAAGGAAGTATTTTTGGACTTACCAGGGGCAGTACGGACGCCCATATTGCTAGAGCGGCTTTGGAATCTATTGCGTTTCAGACCATGGATGTTTTAAAGGCTATGGAAGCAGATTCCAAAATTTCCATAAAAGAATTAAGGGTAGATGGGGGAGCTACCGTCAATAATTTACTGATGCAGTTTCAGGCCGATGTGCTCAATACCTCCACCGTACGGCCAAAAGTGATAGAGACTACGGTTATGGGAGCGGCTTATTTGGCCGGTTTGGCAGTCGGATTCTGGGAAAGTCTGGAAGAGATTCAGGAAATTTGGCAAATCGATGCCAATTTTGATCCCACAACGGAAAGAAAAGAAATAGAACAAAATATTAAAGGCTGGTACAGGGCCATTGATGCTGTAGAATATTGGTCCAAACTAAACGATTAAATATAAAACCAACCAACTATGACTCCATTTATTGCTGAAATTATCGGCACTTTTTTCCTGATCCTTTTAGGGGGCGGGGTTGTTGCCAACGTAATCCTGAACAAAACAAAATCCAACGATGCCGGCTGGATGGTCATTACCACCGCTTGGGGACTAGCCGTGTACGTTGGGGTGGCAGTGGCGGCACCCTATAGCGGGGCACATTTAAATCCGGCCGTAAGCATAGGCCTTGCCATGGCCGAAAAATTTGAATGGGCTTTGGTTCCCATTTATGTTTTGGGACAATTCATAGGGGCCATGTTGGGGGCTTTGATCGTTTGGCTCTTCTACAAGGATCACTTTGATGCCACAGAGGACCAGGACACCAAGAAAGCTGTGTTTTGTACAGCTCCGGCCATAAGAAATCCCATTAACAATCTATTTAGTGAAGTAGTAGGTACTTTTACTTTGGTATTTGTAGTACTATATTTTACAGATGCTACCATAACCGATACGGAAACGGTTATCGGACTAGGGTCTTTGGGCGCCCTGCCGGTTGCTTTTTTGGTTTGGGGAATTGGGCTTTCCTTGGGGGGTACCACAGGTTACGCCATTAATCCGGCAAGGGATCTGGGCCCCCGAATAATGCACGCTATAATGCCCATTAAGGGCAAGGGCGGCAGCGACTGGGGCTACGCTTGGATTCCCATTGTAGGTCCAGTTATTGGGGCTATTTTGGCCGCTTTGCTGATGCTATTGTTGAGTTAGCCCTTTAATTAGGGTTTGGCAATTGCCTGGGCGGCAATATAGGCTCCGGTCCAGGCATTTTGAAAGTTGAATCCGCCCGTAATGGCATCTACATTTATTACCTCCCCGGCAAAATAGAGCCCAGGGAGTATTTTGCTTTCGTAGGTCTTAAAATTTATTTCCTTTAGGTCCACCCCTCCGGCAGTGACAAATTCCTCCTTAAACGTACTTTTTCCATCTACCCTAAACTTGGAACCGGTTAACTGCTTTGCTAAGTTTTGTAGTTGAATTTTGGAAATATCGGCCCATTTATCCGTGTCGGAAATTTGCGCTGCCTTTACCAAACTGCCCCACAAGCGTTTTGGCAGGTCAAATGCTTTAGTGCGCAGAATGGTTTTCTTTCCTTCAACTTCCTTAATTTGTTGAAGCTGTCTCAATAATCCTTCCTCATGATAGGCAGGAAGCCAGTTTACTGTTATAGAAAACTTATAATTCAAATCATTCAATATCCTTGCCCCCCAGGCGGACAACCTTAAGATACCCGGACCGCTCATTCCCCAATGTGTAATCAATAGAGGGCCTTCGGATTCCAGATCGCTCGTTTGGATGGAATATTTTTTTAAGGCCGCCTTAAATTTTCCGTTGTTGACCTTGGAGGGAATTATCTTAATGCTGGCATTGGTACTTACGCCTTGTATGCCAGTTATTCTTTCATCCTGGATATTAAAGGTAAAAAGCGAAGGAACAGGGGCTACTATTGTATGCCCCATTTGTCTTAATAGTTCCCATATTTTAGGATTGCTGCCCGTAGCTACCAGTATTTTTTTGGCTTGGTAGGTGTTTCGAATTGTTTTGATTGCCCAGGCGTAATCCCCATTTTCCTTATTTTCGTTCAGTGATGTTATCCCAACAATGGAACTGTTCTTTAGGACTTTAATGCCCAAACGCTCGGTTTCCTGAAGAAAGCAGTCTATAATTGTTTGGGACGAATTGGTAGCGGGAAACATTCGTCCATCCCCCTCAATATTCAATTGGATGCCCCTTTTTTCAAAGAAGGCCATGGTGTCACCGCTACAATAGGTGTGAAATGGCCCTACAAGTTCTCGCTCCCCCCTAGGATAATTTTTGGTTATTTCCTTAGGGTCAAATTCGGCATGGGCAACGTTGCAGCGCCCTCCACCGGATACTTTTACCTTGGTAAGCACCTCTTTGCCTCGTTCCAAGATGGCTATTTTTAACTTGGGGTTGCGTTCCGCTATATGTATGGCACCATAGAAGCCTGCGGCACCTCCTCCTAAAACTAATACATCGAACATTAATTAATGCGTTCTGGATAATTGGTGATAATACCATCCACTCCTAATCTCTCTACGGCTTCAATTTCTTCGGGCTCATTTACCGTCCAAGGATAAATCTTGAATCCTGCTTTTTTTATTTCGTTTACGTTTTCTAGGGTCAGGTCCTCAAAATAAGGGTTTATGGCCACCGCCTCCAGTTCTTGCGCAATATCCAAAGCTTTCAATGGGTCACCGCTTATAAGAATTGCAATAGGTACTTCGGCATTGAGCGTACGCATAGTCTTAAGTTCGTCCCATCTAAAGCTGGAAATTATAAATTTATCCATAGGCCACCCCTTTTCCTTTATGTAGTAGTTCATTATAAAATTTACCCTGTCGGCTGTATTGGCGCCTTTGAGTTCTATATTTAACTGTACTTTTTTATCTATTAAGTTTAGGACATCCTGCAGGGTAGGTATTTTATGATTGCCGATCAAAGTTAATTTCTGCAGGTCTTCAAAATTATAATCTTCTATATTTCCAATGCTATCCGTTAGCCTTTCCACCTCCTTATCGTGGAAGACTACCGTTTCGCCACTTTTTATTTTAAAGACATCTATTTCTATCATGTCTACACCCAGATCCATTGCTTTTTGTACGGACGCCAAGGTGTTTTCCGTTTCATGCCCCATGGCACCTCTATGGCCAATAACCAAGGGTTTGTTCATATTGTCACAACTTATAATTAATAGAAATAAGAAGAAAGATCCAACTATTGATGATGTTTTCATAATGTAATACTATAAATCTAATTTAAACTTAATATTAAGGATTCCAAGGGTTGTATATCTATTCTTATATGGCCTATTTCGTTATCTACATTTAGGGACAACTCTTTTTCTTTGAACAATGCGTCCTTACATAGGTAGGTGCTATTCTGTAACCCCCATTCCCTAATAATTTCCCTCGGTAGTTTTAGATCGAACCCAAAGGTTTGACCAGCATCAAAATTAGAAATAATTATGAGTTTTTCATTCTTGGACCACCTAACAAAGGATAAAACCCGATGATTATAATATTCCGTATGATCTTTGTTATAAAAATGAATATCCTTGTATTTTCCCATTAAAGCACTACTGTTAATGGTGAAATTGAGCAAGTTCTTGTAAAATGTCCTTAATTCTTTTTCTTTCGGGGATAATTGCCCTCCATCAAATTTTTTATTGTTTACCCAGCGTTGAAAATGGGGAACCCCAACATAATCGAAGATAGAGGTTCTACTTGGGGATCCAAATCCAGGACTTTCGGCAGCCGGCTCACCTACTTCCTGCCCAAAATAGATCATGGTAGGGGAGGTACTTATGGTTGCGGAAACCACCATACCAGGTTTTGCTTTTTCGGCATTTCCCAAAAATTCTGGACAGGCAATACGCTGCTCGTCATGATTTTCCAGAAAATGTAGCATTTGGTGCTCAATATCCATGAGTCCGTTTTGTACCACAGGGATATGGTCTGTCCACCCGTGTCCTTGCATAATGTGCTTTAAGGAGTCATAGAACTCTACCTTGTCGTAGAGATAGTCCATTTTTCCTTTAAAAATATAATCCCTGTACAGCTGTGGATTATAGACTTCCGCCATTAAAAATGCATCCGGGTTTTTCATTTTTATGGACGAGTTCATAAAGCTCCAGAATTCTACAGGAACCATTTCGGCCATATCATAACGAAATCCGTCCACTCCTTCGTCCAACCAGTACAGGGCAATTTCCCTAAATTTTATCCAGGAATCTGGCACTTCTTTGTTTTTCCAGAATTCAAAATGTTTAGAAAAGCTTTTATGGCCAAAATCTTCTGGCAGCGTGGCAAAATCCCTATGGCCGTCCGGGCTAATACCATAGTTGATCTTTACGGTCTCATACCAATCATTAAAATCGGGTTTGGACAAACGGGAACCATTTCCAGTCCATTTTGCCGGGGATTCGGTATATTTTCCATCGAGCATGTTGCTTTTCTCACCTCCCAAAGGCAGGTAGCCATTCCTCCAATCCGGGACCGAAAATGATTCCCCTGGATTGTAATAAAAATTGTTGTCTTTGTGGTAGACCACATTGGTATTGTCCTTGGCGCCAAAACCCACCACCCCTTTGGGGTTGTTTTTTCCTTCGTATTTTCTGGCAATATGGTTGGGAACTATATCTATGATAACCTTTAGGCCCGCCTTATGGCTTCTTGTTAACAGTTCCTTGAATTCCTGATTTCTATTGTTCGGATCATTGGCCAAATCGGGGTTAACGCTGTAGTAATCCTTAACGGCATATGGCGAACCCGCCCTGCCCTTAACAATATCCGGGTAGTCATTGGAGATGCCGTATGCGGTATAATCCCTTATAAGGGCATGATGGGGTATACCCGTATACCAAATATGGCTTACCCCCAGATCCTTGATTTCTTTTAAAGCCTTTGGTGTAAAGTCACTAAATTTGCCCACTCCATTTTCCTCAATGGTCCCCCATGGTTTATTGGTGGTATTGGTATTCCCGAACAATCTGGTAAATACTTGATAAACAACTGTTTTTCTAATTTCAGTGGTCTCTTTCATTTTGTGCTTTCTTTTCGGAACAAAAAGCCTAACCTATGTGCTGCTTAGCTTTTCAATGCAATAATGATACTTGTTTTTGGAATTAGAGTCAATTTTGTCAAAAATTTTTAACTGGGAGCAACTTTTGGCTATATTATTTAAAGTTTCTTAAAAAATAATCCGAATTTTTTAATTTTTAGGGGCTCTTGGTACTACGGAGAACTTAGTTGACCAAGGAGTAAGTTTTCTGGCCAGCAGTCAACACCACACGTTTTCCATTTACCCGAATAGACATCTCGTCCGTGCCTTCCAGGTCAAATGTGGTTTCGTTTTCCGCAACCTTTACCTTGAGAATTCTATTCCTGAAATTTACCTTGAAGGAATAGGATTTCCATTGCTTTGGTATTCTTGGGGTAAAGGATAGTTTGTCTTCCAATATCCGCATACCTCCAAATCCTTCCACTATACTCATCCAGGTGCCGGCCATGGAGGTAATATGGAGTCCTTCTTTTACTTCCTTATTATAATCGTCCAGATCCAATCTGGAAGTTCTCAGATAAAAAGCATATGCCTGGTCCATTCTGTTCAGCTTTGCAGCCTGAATACTATGGACACATGGTGATAACGAAGATTCATGTACGGTAAAAGGTTCGTAAAAATCGAAGTGTTTTTCCAATTCTTCCGTAGTAAAATGGTCTTCAAAGAAATAAAATCCCTGAAGGGTATCTGCCTGTTTTATGTATGGGGACCTTAAAATCCTGTCCCAACTCCATTTTTGGTTTATAGGGCGCTCTTTTTGATTTAATTTCTTCACAGGGATAAGCTCTTTATCCAAAAAGCCATCTTGCTGCAAATAAATGCCCAATTTTTCATCGAAGGGGAAGTACATTTTTTTCGCCACCTTGGCCCAGTCCTCGGTCTCATTTTCTGAAAGTTTGGTCACTCCTATTATTCTGTGGTAATCATCCGGATAGCCATCCTTAACTTTTTGTAGTTCCTGCAACGTATAATTAATACACCACTTTGCAATATAATTGGTGTAAAAGTTATTGTTTACATTGTTTTCGTATTCATTGGGACCGGTGACACCAAGAATTACATATTTGTTCTTTTGGGTAGAAAATGTGGCTCTTTGATGCCAAAAGCGGGCAATTCCGATCAAGACCTCCAGCCCCATTTCCGGGATATAGGTATAATCACTTGTAAAGCGGTAATAGTTATAAATGGCAAAGGCTATGGCCCCATTACGATGTATTTCCTCAAAGGTTATTTCCCATTCGTTATGGCACTCCTCGCCGTTCATGGTTACCATGGGATATAGGGCCGCTCCATTTACAAAACCTAATTTTCTGGCATTTTCAATGGCCTTTTCCAAATGGTTGTACCTATATGTCAATAAGTTTCTTGCCACCTTTTTATTTTTGGTGGCCATATAAAAGGGAATACAATAGGCCTCGGTATCCCAGTAGGTGCTTCCGCCGTATTTCTCCCCGGTAAATCCCTTTGGGCCAATATTAAGCCTGGAATCCTTGCCCAGATAGGTTTGGTTTAAATGAAAAATATTGAAGCGAATTCCCTGTTGTGCCTTTACATCACCCTCAATGTTAATGTCGCTCATTTCCCAGATTTTGGACCAGGATTTCTTTTGTTGCTCCAACAAAGCCTCAAAACCTATTTCGGTTACCTTTTGCAAAGCTTCTTTGGCAGCCGATACCAGTTCATTGGGCTTATGATTGGTGGAAACCGTATAGCCCCCAAATTTTACAAGAGTAAGGGTGTCTCCCTTTTTAATATCCTTTTTAAAGTGATGTACTGCGGTAGTATCTGATAAAGCTTCCAAGGGTTTTTCTGTTACCATTTCGTTATTATGGTACAATCTGGATTCCATAAAAGTACAGGTAGCGAAGTTGGTCTTCATGGTATGTGCCTCAATAAAGGCTTGGGAACCTTCCGTTGTAACCCCTGTGGTGTTCCAAAATTGGTCGTCCCAATTGGTATCCTCATTGGTAATTCCACTATCAAGATAGGGGTGGAAGGCCATAGAGCTATCTTGGTTTATGGCCCTAATTCGGTATTTAATGGCGCCAACTTCATCATGGTCCAAACTAAGGAAACGGGTAATCAATACCTCTATAGTGGTATCATTGGGCAAAGTAGCCATAAAGCTCCGCGTATACCAACCTTCCTGCATGTTTAATTCCCTGCGAAAATTCTGTACATTTTTACAGGTATTCAGATCTAAGGTCTCTCCATTGACAAGAACATTGATGCCGATCCAGTTAGGAGCGTTCAATACCTTGGCAAAATATTCCGGATAGCCGTTTTTCCACCAGCCTACACGTGTTTTATCTGGGTAATACACCCCACCAATATAACTACCTTGAAAAGTAGGACCAGTGTATTTTTCTTCAAAATTGGCGCGTTGCCCCATGGCACCGTTTCCAAGACTGAATAAACTTTCCGAGGATTTTACTCTTTCTTTTTCAAATCCTTCTTCTATGATAGACCAGTTATCGGGCTTTATATAATCTTGATTCATTGTGCTAGTGTTTCTCGGTTATCTCAATGGGGTTTTGTTGATCAATATCAGATTCCAAATAGAAAGACACCAAATTAATTAATTATTGTGAATGTTCGTCACGGAGTTTGTTCTAATAGCCGATTTAGGAAATTATCATCCATTTCAGTGAAATCTGCGAACACAATTTTTGCCTCGGAAAGCACTTTTTCTTCTCCAATGCCTATGCTTAACATTCCTGCATTGTTGGCGGCCTCTATTCCGGCAACCGCATCTTCAAAGACTACACATTCCTTGGGATTTACGCCCATTTGTACTGCGGCCAACAAAAAAACTTCGGGATCGGGCTTGGCCTTGGTTACTTGTGTGCCATCTACAATGGCATCAAAATAATCCATTAGGTTTACTTTTTCCAAAATTGGACGGGCATTTTTGCTGGCAGACCCCAAGGCTATTGGCATGTTGTGCTTTTTAAGGAACTTCAGTACCCTTTGTACATCGGGCAATATTTCCGATGCGTCCATTTTTTCTATTAGTGATAAATAATCCTCATTCTTCTCCACCAACCATCTGTTGAACTGTTCTTGTGATGCCTTGATTTTCCCAATTTCCAATAGGATTTCCAGGCATCTTTTGCGACTTACCCCTTTAAATAGTTCATTTTGCTCTTGCGTAAATTCAAAGCCCAATTCATTGGCCAGTTTTCTCCAGGCCAGGTAATGGTATTTGGCAGTATCCACGATAACGCCATCCAAATCAAATATAAATCCAGTTTTCTTCATTGGTTTAAGATATTAATTAAAATTTGGTCGGCCCATAAAAAGTAATGTTTAATGTAGGGAAAATGACCTTAGGTGGGCAGTATATGGGTTTAAGGGCAATGTTGCCAAATTTCCTGCAGTAAATGGATAATTTTGGTCTTACAACTAAGTGTTTGGTTCCTAATTAACGGTTGATCCGCGTTCTATCATAGTGGGTTCCAAAACCCTTGTGACATAGGTTTCTTCCTCCATATCGTTTTCTACCTTGTCTATAAGAATTTCTGCCGCTATTTCCCCCATTTGTTCACCGTGTTGGGCAATAGCGGTAAGTCCAGGGGAGGCGTATTTGGACAGAAGCCCATCTGTAAAACCAATAAAGGAAATATCCTCAGGAATTTTTAAGCCTTTACTTTGTACATAGCGCATACTGTGAATGGCAAATATTTCATTTACGCTCAACACGGCGTCTACTTTTTCCCTTTCAAAGAAATCTTCGATGGTGTTTTCATTGATTTCCATGGAAGGAAATTTTAATATCAGATCTTCATTGTAGTCTATACCATTGTCGGACAATGCTTCCTTATACCCCGCAGCTCTTTCCCTGCTTACACTTATGTAGTCCTCAGAAGTAATTAGGGCTATTCTTTTCCTGCCGTCCTTTATAAATTTGGTTACCGCATTATATGCACCCTTTTTATCATTGATGATTACCTTGTCACATTTTATATCTTCGGCAACACGATCAAATAATACCAAGGGTATGCCCTGTTCGGTAACCTCCTTTAAATGGTTGTAGTCGTTCTTCAATTGTGTACCGGAAGAAAGGGCCATAATAAACCCGTCTATACTGCCATTGGCAAGCAGTTCCATATTTATAACTTCCTTGTCGAAAGATTCATCGGAGACACAGACGATGACATTATAGCCTTTGGCATTGGCGTATTTTTCAATTCCCCTGAAAACTGTGGTAAAAAAATGATGTACAATATCCGGAATAATGACCCCAATATTTTTAGTCCGCTTGTTTTTTAAACTGATAGCAATATTGTTGGGCTTGTAATTGTATAACTTGGCAAAAGCCTGGACCTTCTCTTTTGTGTCCGATCCAATTTCCTCACTATTTTTCAATGCTTTGGAAACCGTAGAAATGGAAACCCCTAATTCCCTTGCAATATGTTTGAGGGTGATTTTTCTTTTCAAAGGTGAATTTTTTTTCAAGTGAATATACTACTAAAAACACAAAAGTATTTGTACTGCTTAGGCACAAATTGGAATATTAAATAACAAGATGTAAAAATAGTATATTCAGCTAAGGATTGAAATCTATTTTGAGCATTTGTTTAAATAGTACATATTTTTGTCAAAATACCATTGAAATAAAAAATGGTGTATATTCGTACAATATTAAACAATTGATACATCGCCAAAGGGGTGATGGTTTGTTGTTTTGCTTTTTATTTTAAACTGGAAAGAACGAAATATAACGAAAACGTTTTAGTTAAATTTTAGGCGTTAAAAATAGAAATATAACAATAAATCGACATTTTATTATTTATCTTCGGCAATAGATGGTAAATTTTATGAAATATTGAACTCAATTATTATTAAACTCAATTACAACTATCAATTATTAAACTCAATTAAAACTAACAATGTATGAAGCTTAAATTACTTAAAAGCTTTTTGCTATTTGGAACATTTTTGTGTTTTGGATTAGCTTCAGCTCAAGAGGTGTCAGGTACTGTATCTGATGCCAGTGGCCCCTTACCGGGAGCCAGTGTCGTGGTAAAGGGAACAACCAATGGCGCACAAACGGATTTTGATGGTAATTTTACCATAAGTGATGTGGATGCAAGTGCCGTCCTTGTTTTTAGCTATATCGGCTACAAAACACAGGAGGTGGCAGTAGGTAACCAAACCACTTTAAATATTATGATGGAAGAAGATGCACAGGCCTTGCAGGAAGTAGTGATCATTGGTTATGGTACTACAACTGTTAAGGATGCTACCGGTGCTGTTTCCGCAGTAACTTCCGAGGATTTTAACGGAGGGGTTATTTCGTCTCCCGAACAATTGATTCAGGGTAAAACCGCTGGGGTTCAAATTTCCCAAGGAAGTGGTGAGCCTGGTTCTGGTGTTGCTATCAGGATTAGGGGTACTTCTTCGGTTAGATCCAATAACGATCCCTTGTTCGTGGTAGATGGTGTTCCACTTCCTTCTGGAGGCAGTTCTTCTGAAGGTACGGATATTGGTGTAGGATCTAGTTCAGCGAGAAACCCGCTAAGCTTTTTGAACCCAAATGATATTGAGAGCATGAGTATCTTAAAGGATGCATCATCAACTGCTATTTATGGTTCCAGAGGTGCCAATGGGGTGGTTATCATTACTACCAAGAGCGGTAAAGGCGGAGCACAGGGAGGTACTTGGGAGTTTTCTTCCGATCTAAGTTTTTCTTCCCCCGCCAATGATTTCGATTTATTGAATAGGAGTGAATTCCTATCTGCTGTTTCTGCCTTTGGAGGAACTGCTACCGATTTGGGGAATGACACGGATTGGCAATCATTGGTAACTAGAAATTCATCTTCTACCAATAACAACCTTGCCTACTCCCAAAATTATGGATCGGGTAATGTGAGGGCTACATTCAACTATGGGAAACAATTTGGGATAGTACCAAAATCCTCACAGGAGAGGGTTACTGGTAGAATTAATCTTTCCCAAAGAGTTTTTGACGATAAGTTAAGGTTGGATTTGCAAACTACCCTTTCAAGGGTAAATGACGAGGCACCGCCATTGAGTGGTAGTGCTGGATCTACTGGAGATATGCTGGGTGCAGCTTATTCTGCCAATCCTACCTGGCCTGCTAGCAGTAGCTTCAACCCAGGGGATAGGATCAACCCATTAAACTTGTTGGAGAACTGGCAGAGTTTAACCTATACAGATCGTTTTCTGGTCAATTTTTCGGCCTCATATGATATTGTAGAAGACTTGACGGCAAAGGCTACCGTAGGTTACGATAAATCCAATTCTACACGTGAAGCTGAATTAGGGAGTAAATCCTTTAATGTAGGCCGTGGTGCCGGTGGTAATGGTAGAGGTACCATAAACGACCTTGATTTGGAGAATAGGTTATTGGAATTGACATTGTCTTACAAAAAAGAATTCGATAATTCGGTACTGGATGTGCTGGGAGGTTTCTCCTATCAGGATTTCAATACCCAAGGTAGAAATGTTGAAGGTTGGGGTTATTCCACAACCAATTTGAACAGCATGGCCAGGAATTTAACTGACGCGGCCAGCAAGATTGAATCCATTATTTCTGGCTCTTACCAGCAATATGGTTATTCTTCTGGTGGTGATGCCGATCTTTTTGTAAACAGACTTTTTCCAGAGCCGGTTTCAGATCGCCTGGGGGAGATTACCATTCCAGTAAAATCTATTTTTACCAATACTTTTGACAATACGGACGAGTTGCAATCCTTTTTTGCCAGGGCCAATTATAGTATAGCTAGTAAGTATCTGTTTACAGCAACGGTAAGGGCCGATGGTTCTTCTCGTTTTGGTGAAAATAACCGATATGGTATTTTTCCATCCGCAGCTTTTGGTTGGAAGATAAATGAAGAAGATTTTATGGGCGATGCCATGTCTACCTTAAAACTTAGGTTGAGTTATGGTATTACAGGTAACCAGGATGGTTTGGGATATGGTCGTTTCGCTCGTAGGGAAAGATATTCCACTACTACCAACGGTGATCCAAATATAAGTGATGGAGGGGCCGTTAACGTTCCTGGTATTTCAACCGTGGAGTTTGCCAACCCCGATTTAAAGTGGGAGGAGACTACCCAATATAACGTAGGTTTGGATTTTGGGTTTAACAATGATCGCTTTAATGGATCGATTGATGTATATCGTAAGGAGACTAGGGACTTACTGCTTAATATAGAGGCAGCACAACCTTCCCCTCAGCCTACTTTTTTCCAGAATTTGGATGCCGTTGTGTTGAATCAAGGAGCTGAATTCTCCCTAAATTACGATATTTTACAAGGAGAAGACTACAGTTGGACTGCTGGGTTTAATGTAGCATATAATAAAAATGAAATCACCGATTTCGATGGAGAGATTGCTGCAGGAACTATTCGTGGCGCCGGTCTGTCCAACGCTTTCGCCCAACGCTTGGCCTCAGGACAACCCTTGTATTCCTTTTATTTAAGGGAATTTACAGGCTTCGATGCTAACGGTAACCCTGTACATGAAGGCGGGGTGGATAACCAACAGTTCGTGGGTAAAAGTGCATTACCGGATTTCACAGGAGGTTTCTCTACCTCTGCCAATTATAAAAACTGGTCGGCCTCCATGTATTTCAATGGGCAATTTGGAAATTATATTTACAACAATACTGCCAACGCCTTTTTTACAGGAGGTGCCATTGGGAGTGGTAATAATGTAACCCAGAATGTGGTGGAATTGGCAGGACAGGAAGGCAGATTTGCAGAAGCTTCGGTTTCTACAAGATTCTTGGAGAAAGGAGATTTTGTGAGACTGCAAACAGCTTCCATTTCGTATGATGTTCCCTTAAAGGATGGCTTGTTCAAGTCTATGAGACTTAGTCTTACAGGTCAGAACCTTTTTGTGATTACAGATTATTCCGGTCTTGATCCAGAGGTGAGTGTGGCGCCTGCAAGTGCTGCCCTATTAAATGGTCTGCCTATTGCGGGTATAGACTATAGTGCCTTCCCAAGACCCAGAACATACACATTAGGATTTAACGTAACTTTTTAATCATAGCATTATGAACATACAAAAATATATGAAACCCTTTTTCGGCTCCATATTTGTATTGGTAGGCCTTGTTGGCTGTACCAATCTGGAGATAGAAGAAACGGATTCGATCATAACTAAGGCCACTAGTGGCGGTTTTACACCAGTGGCCAATCCGGCCTCCTCTCTTAGTGACCTTTATAACAAAGTGGGTGGAGATTTTGCATCCCAAGAAACCATGTACGCCATGTCCGAGGTTACTACGGATGAACTGTTGATACCAACTCGTGGAACCGACTGGGGTGATAATGGAATTTGGAGACAGTTGCATACCCATACCTGGACCCCTGCGCATTTGTTTATCAAAAATGCCTGGAACAATTTAAATCAGAATGTATTTAGGGCAAGTGAGATTATAGAAAGTAGTCCGAGTGCAGAAGTATTGGCGGAAGCCAAATACCTAAGGGCATTTAATATGTTTTTTCTTATGGACTTTTTTGGATCCGTGCCTTTTAGGGAAGTGGACGAAGGTCCAGAAATTAATCCAAGGGTGTTGACTAGAAGTGAGGCTTTCAGTTTTGTAGAGTCGGATTTATTGGCGGCATTGCCAGGCTTGCCCGATGGTAGCCCAGGTACTGCCAATACGGGAACAGCTACAAAGGCGGCGGCAAATTTTCTTTTGGCCAAATTATACTTGAATTCCCATGTCTATAACGGGGGCACCGCGGATGATGCCAATATGCAAAAAGTAATAGATGCTGTTGACGAAATAGCGGATTTGGGCTTTGGAATAGAAACGGGGTATTTTCAAATATTCGAATCCACGGATGATATTGAGACCATTTTCTTTTTAAAGAGTGATATTGGAGCGAGGATATGGAATGGTTTGCATTATAACATGAACTCCCCGGACAATACAGGTGGTGGCTGGAATGGGTTTTCTACCTTGGCCGAATTCTATGACTCTTTTGAAGGCGATCCCAATACCAATTATGTAGGTGATGGCCAGGAAGAAAGAAGAGGTTGGGTTCCGGATGCTTCCAATGCGGATAATATTAATTTAGGTCTGGGATATGGCTTTTTGATCAATCAGCAGTACAATGAAGACGGGACTAAATTGAAAAATAGACAGGGTGGCGATCTAATATTGAAAAAGGAGTTGACCTCCTTGGTAGGAAATGGAGAAGCTGATGGTATCAGAATTCTAAAATACCACCCGAATGATGGGGGGGAAATTAACTCTTTTAGACAACATCAGATTCTTTTTAGATATTCCGATGCCCATTTGATGAAGGCAGAGGCCATGATGCGTATGGGAGGGGATATAACTTCAATGGTCAATGAATTGAGACAGGCTAGGACCAATACTCCAGATTTACCCAGTGTTACAGAGGATGTATTATTGGCAGAAAGAGGTAGGGAGCTATATATAGAGTTTTGGAGAAGGAACGATTTGGTTCGATTTGATAAATTTACCGCTCCTTGGGGTTTAAAGGAAGTAACGGGAGATCCAAATCTGAATCTTTTCCCAATCCCGGAAACGGCTTTGCTTTCCAATCCCAATTTGGTACAGAATCCAGGATACTAAAAATTTAGTTTAGGTTTATACTAAAAAGAGGGCTGTTCATCTGAACAGCCCTCTTTTTTATGTGGTAAAGTTGTTTGGCAATTGCCAAGAAACTATTTGGCAAAATAAATATAAATCCCCACTACTATAACACATATGGCAATCCCTACATGGTTTACATATTTGTAGGGCTCTATAGAAACCTGTTTGGTGTATTCCAATTCAAAGTCTTCTTTTCTTGGGTAAAATTTTCCAATAAGAAGCATTATTGCGGCATTGGTAACGAACAAAATAGCCATGATGTGTAAAAAGTGCGGATAAGCATCGGCCTCTACTAATTTCAATGCGGCAGGGTCGGTAATGCCAGAAGCCTTGGCCGATTCCAGCGCTTTTTCCACAAACTGGCCCTTAAGGATAAACTGACTGATTATATACAATAATGACCCGGAAAAGATGCCTATTTTAGCAGCAATGGCAGGGACTCTTTTGGTTAAATACCCAACTACAATAATGGTGAATATAGGAATACTGTATATACCGTTTATTTCCTGAAGGTAATTGAACAGACTACCTGCACTGGCTATCATTGGCGCTATGAACATGGCGGCCAATGCCAAACAAATACCAAATATCTTACCGTATTTTACCACAGTTTTTTCAGGGGCTTCCTTATTTATATGCTGTTTGTATATATCAATTCCGAACAAGGTTACCGAACTGTTGAGCACACTGTTAAAGGAGCTCAATATGGCCCCGAACAGGACAGCTGCAAAAAATCCGACCAAAGGTTTAGGCAATACGGCACGTACCAATTCTGGATAGGCAAGGTCACTTGAAGCTAAACTGCCATCAAAATAATAGTAGGCAATCATTCCGGGCAACACCAAAATTAAGGGGCCCAGAATCTTTAAAAAAGAAGCCAACAATAATCCCTTTTGACCCTCGGCCAAATTTTTGGCCCCCAAGGCTCTTTGGATAATCTGTTGGTTGGTGCCCCAATAAAAAAGCTGTACCAGCATCATTCCTGTGAAAATCGTAGAAAATGGCACTTCCTGTCCGGTTTCACCGGTAGAGTCAAATCGAGCCGCATCCGAAGTAATTAAATTATCAAGACCGGTAAACATATTTCCGTCCCCTATGGCCATCAATCCAAAAATGGGTATTAAGATCCCCCCAACAATGAGGCCAACGGCATTAATACTATCCGAAACTGCAACAGCCTTAAGTCCACCAAAAACTGCGTAAATAGACCCAATGACTCCAATTCCCCAAATACACAATACCAAGGCGGTGGAATCTGAAACCCCCAAAAGTTCGGGAACATTGAACATACCACTTATTGCTACGGATCCGGAATATAGGATAACAGGTAAAAGTACTACCACATAGCCGGTTAAAAAGAGACCGGAGGTAATGGTTTTGGTAGTTACATCAAATCTTTTTGCCAAGAATTGTGGAATGGTGGTAAGTCCTCCTTTTAAATACCTTGGCAAGAGAAATACGGCCGTTACTACCATGGCAATTGCGGCCAAGGTTTCCCAGGCCATTACCGATAAACCATCGGTATAGGCACTCCCGTTAAGACCTACAATTTGTTCCGTAGAAAGATTTGTTAACAGTAAAGAACCTGCTATTACTCCAGCGGTAAGGCTTCTGCCTCCCAAGAAATAACCGTCGGAGGAACTTTCATCAGTTTTTCGGGTAGCCAAGTAGGCTATAAGTGCCACTAAAAGGGTAAAGCCTACGAAAGAAAGAATTCCTAACATTATAATTTCGAGTTTAATTGATTGTTGGGCTAAATATATTGGATTATTTATAATATATGGCATGTATATTTACTTTATCACAAAATCCACTTACAGGGTGAATCAAAATTCTATCGGGGAAGCGCAAAAAAATATCAATTATTAACATTGATTACACCTGTAAATTATTCAACTTTATTTATCTTGGTCCCTATGTTTAAAGGGTGGTTTTTTCCCTTTGAATACCAGCTTTCATAACGATTTTAGATCTTTTGAATGGAGGTCCAAAAAGGCCATGTACTTTATGGAATTTATTTTTCCTTACTGGCTGGAAAAAATATTGGCAAAATGGATTGAAATTAAAATGGTAAGTAGCCGTAGAAAATATTGAATGGATATTAAGGCTATCTCAAAAAAATAATCACAAAGATATATGGGTAAACTTATAATAAGGGGAAGCCTTATTTTAACTGTAGTACTATTGTTGGGGTCTTGTTCCCAAAAAAAAGAAGTTGATAAAGTGGTCGAGGGTAACGGGGATTCCTTATTCTCTTTATTGGCCTCGGAAAAAACAGGTATCGACTTTGTAAACAAGGTGGTGAACCAGAAAAACTTTAATATTTTTAAGTATCGAAATTTCTACAATGGCGGCGGAGTGGCAATTGGTGATATTAACAACGATGGCCTGCCCGATATTTATCTTACCGGGAATATGGTTCCCAATAAACTGTATTTGAACAAAGGGGGGCTCCAATTTGAGGATATTTCCGAGAAAGCGGGGGTACAGGGAAATAAACCTTGGTCTACAGGGGTAACCATGGTAGATATTAATAATGATGGCTTATTGGATCTTTATGTAAGCAATGCGGGTAATATGGAGGGTAATAACCATGACAATGACCTGTATATAAATAATGGCGATCTTACCTTTACCGAGAAGGCAGCTGAGTATAATTTGGCCAAGACCGGTTTTTCTACACACGCCACATTTTTTGATTACGATAAGGACGGGGATCTGGATGCCTATATCCTAAATAACAGTAATGTACCCGTAAGTAGTCTTGGCTATGCGGAACAGCGCGAGGTAAGGGCCCAGGATTGGGCCGGAGTACCCGATATCTTTAAGGGTGTGGGTGATATGCTCCTTAGAAATGACAACGGCAAGTTTGTGGATGTTAGTGAAAAAGCTGGTATTTATGGAAGTTTAATAGGCTTTGGACTCGGGGTAATGGTCAGTGATATAAATGGGGACCTCTATCCGGATATCTATGTTTCAAATGATTTTTACGAAAGGGATTACCTCTATATCAATCAAAAGGATGGAACTTTTAAGGAGGAAATTGAACAATGGACCTCCCATTTAAGTTTATCCGCAATGGGAATAGACATGGCCGATATAAACAATGACGGCTATGCGGATATCTTTATTACGGATATGTTGCCCGAAGGGGACCAAAGGGTTAAATCTGTCATGGAGTTTGAAGGCTACAACGTTTTCAAATTAAAGCAGAGCAAGGATTTTTACCAACAGTACATACAGAACACCCTGCAATTAAATAATGGAAATAATACGTTTTCCGAGATAGCCTATTACAGTGGCGTTGCCAAAACCGATTGGAGCTGGGCCGGACTAATGTTCGATATGGACAATGATGGTTTAAAGGATATTTATATAACCAATGGGATTAATCACGATCTAACGGATCTGGATTTTGTTGACTTCTTTGCCAACGAAATTATCCAGGAAATGGCACTCACAGGGGAGAAGCAATCCATAGATTCCATTATAGCCAAAATGCCCATTGCCCCCCAGCCTAACTACGCCTATAGGAACAATGGTGACATAACATTTTCCAATGAAACCAAAAATTGGGGCTTGGAATTGCCCAGTATGTCCAACGGAGCGGCATATGGTGATCTAGATAATGATGGAGATCTGGATATTGTGGTAAATAATGTTAATATGGAGGCCTTTGTCTATGAGAACCACAGCGAAAAAAAGTCCGGAAACAATTATCTTAAGTTGAAATTTGAAGGCAGGGACGGGAACAAATTTGCCATTGGTACTACCGTAAAACTTTATTTTGACAACCAGGTAATTGTACAGGAATTAATGCCTTCCAGAGGGTTTCAATCTTCGGTAGACTATGTAATGACCATTGGTCTGGGGAAGAATACCTCCATTGATTCCCTACAGGTAATTTGGCCCGACGACCGGACCCAAAAATTCAACAATATTAAAACCAATCAATTCCTGACCCTTAAGAATTCCGAGGCCCAGGATATATTTGTTCCCAATAATAAAAGTGTTAATCCTCTCCTAAAAGAATTGGCCAGTTCCAAGCTTTTGGTGCACAAAGAGAATAATTACAATGACTTTGATTACGAGGGGCTGATTTCTAAAATGCTCTCCCAAGAAGGACCGGCCTTGGCTGTGGCGGACGTTAACGGTGATGGTAATGAGGATGTTTTTATTGGAGGTGGGGCCAACCAGGCAGGGGTACTCTATCTTCATAAGGGCAATGGAAATTTAACGGCCAGCGTGCAAAAAGCCTTTGAAAAAGATGTGGCACTAGAGGATACCGCGGCGGCTTTTTTGGATGTAGATGGTGATGGGGATATGGATCTTATGGTAGGTAATGGCGGAAATCAGGTAGGTGATGAAAAACTTTATAGGGCTAGGCTTTATATTAATAATGGAAAAGGGGTTTTTGAAGCTTCATCCCAAATTTTGCCCAGTACCTTTAAAAATATAGCCGTGATTGCGCCCCATGATTTTGATAATGATGGGGATATGGACGTCTTTATAGGTTCTAGGAATGTTGTAGGGAATTATGGTTTGGATCCGGACCATTTATTCCTTGAAAATAAGGGAGATGGTACTTTTGCGGATGCTACAGAACGTCTGGCTTACGATACCAAACAGGCTGGCATGGTAACGGACGCTATTTGGGTAGATATGGACGGTGACAAGAAGAAAGATTTAATAACCGTGGCAGATTGGGGCAGGCCCATAATCTATAAAAACTCCGGTAAGAGAATGTCCAAGATGAATACTGCATTGGATAGTTTAACAGGATGGTGGAATGTAGTAAGTGCAGAAGATTTGGACAATGATGGCGATTATGATTTGATTTTGGGAAATCAGGGGAATAATGTGCCCTATTCCTGCTCTAGGGAAAATCCCATGAAATTGTGGGTCAATGATTTTGATAATAATGGGACCATTGAACAAATTACTACTCGAAATTTTGAAGGGAAGGACTATCCCATTCATCAAAAGAAGGAGTTGACAACCCAAATGGTGGCCTTGAAAAAGCAAAACCTCAAAGCTTCCGAATATGCCAAAAGAACGATAGGGGAATTGTTTTCTGGCGAAACCTTCGATAAATCCATAGTAAAGGAGGGCACCATACAGGAATCGGTAATTGCCATTAATGAAGGCGGAGGAAAATTTACCATAAAAAAGTTACCAGGGCGGGTACAATTGTCCTGCGTCTGCGGAATTACCTGTACCGATGTTAATGGCGACGGCTATTTGGACCTTATTATGGGCGGTAATAATTTTGAATTCAAACCTCAATATTCACGTCTGGATGCCAATTTTGGAAGTATACTTTTGGGCAATGAAAAATTGGATTTTAAATGGCAGAATTACGATGAAAGCGGGTTTTTAATAAAAGAGGAGGTGAAACATATTGAACAGTTTCAGGACAGCAATGGTAAACGGTTCGTAATTGCCGCCATTAATGATAACAAACCAAAAGTTTTTGCACTGGATGAGTAGATATAACTTTTTTGTTTTATTCACAGTGGTTCTCTTGGGTTGTGGCCCTAGGGAAGGTGAAGTTTTCAGGAACCCATCGCCAAGTGAAACGGGGATTAACTTTCAGAATACCGTTACGGAGTCGGATGATCTGAATATTCTTGACTATCTCTATTTCTACAATGGTGGCGGAGTAGCCATTGGGGATATTAATGGGGACGGACTGCCCGATGTTTTTCTTTCCGGAAACCAAGTCAAAAATAGATTGTACCTCAATGAGGGGAACCTAAAGTTTCGGGATATTACGGACACTGCGGGTGTAGCTGGGGGCAGTACCTGGAATACGGGGGCCATTATGGGGGATATTAATGGGGACGGACTCCTGGATATCTACGTCTGCGCCGTTGTGGGTATTAATGGCTTTAACGGACACAACGAGCTGTATATTAACAATGGGGATAATACCTTTACGGAAAGTGCAGCCGAATTTGGACTCGATTTTGATACTTACAGCAGTTCCGCCGCCTTATTGGATTATGATTTGGATGGGGATTTGGATATGTATCTGCTCAATCATGCCGTACATACCCAGGAATCTTATGGAAAGGCCGAAGTACGGCAAAAGAGAAATGCCCAATCCGGGGACAGGCTGTTGCGCAATGATGGGGGTATTTTTGTAGATGTTAGCGAGGAAGCTGGCATATACGGTGGTGCCAATGGATACGGACTGGGCATTGCCATAGCCGATTTTAATCAGGATGGATATCCGGATATCTATGTTGGGAACGATTTTCACGAGGACGATTATTATTACATCAACAACGGTAATGGAACATTTTCCGAACAATTGCGGAGTTATTTTGGACATACTACCAAATTTTCCATGGGGAATGACGTAGCCGATATTAACCATGATGGTTGGCCAGATATTATTTCTTTGGACATGCTCCCTGATGATGAAAAGGTCCTAAAGTCATCTGAGGGGGACGACCTTACCCAAACCCAGATTCTAAGGGTATCCCGTTTTGGGTACCATTACCAATATTCCAGGAATATGCTGTTTGTAAACCAGCAAAATGCGCCCTATTCCGAAACGGCAATACAAAGCGGAATTGCAGGGACCGATTGGAGTTGGAGTGCACTTTTTGGGGATTATGACCAAGATGGGGAACAGGATATCTTTATTTCCAATGGGATTCCCAAAAGGCCCAACGACCTCGACTTTATAAAATTCGCCTCGGACGAACAAATAAAAAACAAGCTTAACAATACCAAACTTGTGGACCAACAAGCCATTAATATGATGCCGTCCGGGGTGACGCATAATTATGTTTTTAAAGGCGGGGAAGACATGAAGTATCAGGATATGTCCGGAATATGGACCGCAAATGACACCCTGATTTCCGGGGCTACCGCCATGGCAGATTTGGACAATGATGGTGATCTGGACCTTATAACCAATACCCTTAATAGTCCAGCGGCATTGTATATCAATAAAACGGACACCAAAGCCAATTATTTAAAACTCAGGTTTAATTATACGGAAAAGAATAAATTTGGTATAGGCACCAAAGTTTTTGCCTATATAAATGGGCAGTTGCAGTACAAGGAACTGTATACCGTTCGGGGGTTCCAGGCCTCTTCCGAACCTATGGTCCATTTTGGTTTTGGAAAACAGGAGAAGATAGACTCCATAAAAATTGTTTGGCCCAATAAGACCTTTCAGGTCATAAAAGAAGTGGCTACCAATCAAACCTTGGTTATTTCCCCGGAAAATACAAAACCCTTCAATTATAATTTGCTATCGCCTACTTCCAAAAAGATGTTCCATAAGGTTACAGGTAATTTGGGAATCAATTTTGAGCATGTGGAGGACAATTATCTGGACATCAACAGACAAAAATTGATACCCTATCAAATATCGGATCGTGGTCCGGCATTGGCCTTTGGGGATTTGAACGGGGATGGAAAAAAAGATTTATTTTTTGGCGGTTCCAAATACATTCCGTCCAGAATATTTTTACAAGGGGATACTACCTATCTGGAAAAGCGAATAGATAATATTGCGAACGATTCCATAAAGGAGGATATTACGGCCCTAATAGCGGACCTCAACAAAGACGGGATGGCCGATCTGGTTGTAGGTACCGGAGGGGGGGATTTTTATAACGAAATGCCTCCCTTAACAGATAGTTATTACCTTCAACATAGTACAGGCTTTGAAGCTGCTGTTCTGCCGGAATATTTTGAAAATGCAGCTGTAATTAGGGAAAGTGATTTTGACAATGATGGGGACTTGGATTTATTTATAGGCAATAACGCCATAACCAACGATTTTGGAAATATCCCCAATTCCTTTTTGCTAAGAAACAACCAAGGTCGGTTCACTGTTGTAGAAAACAAGGAACTGCAAAAGCTGGGAATGGTCACGGATGCAGTCTGGACAGATTTTGATAATGATGGCGTGTTGGATTTAATAGTGGTAGGGGAGTGGATGACGCCAAAATTCTTTAAGAACAATAAGGGGCAATTGATAGAAACTTCACCTTTGGACCGCCCTTATAACGGACTCTGGGAATGCATTATCCCCTTTGATATGGACAAGGACGGAGACTTGGATTACCTACTGGGAAATTGGGGAGGCAATACCAAATTTAAAGCATCGGATAAATATCCAATGAAAATGTTTTATTCGGATTTTGACCAGAACGGAAGTACGGAGACTGTAGTGGCTATTGAAAAAAATGGCCAATATTATCCTTTGGAAGGGTTGGATGAACTATCGGCCCAAATGGTTGGCCTTAGAAAGAAATTTTTGACCTATAAGTCCTTTGCCGGAAAATCCATAGAATGGGTTCTAGATGAAAATGCCCTTAAAAATAGTACCGTTCTAGAAGTAAATACCCTAGAATCTGGTTATTTGGAGAATAATGATGGGAAATATTCATTTGTTCCCTTTAAATCGGAATTACAGGTTGCCCCAATAAGGGCATTTGTAGAGTATGACTTTGATAAGGACGGGAATACGGAAATTCTGGCAGCAGGGAACTATTTTGGGATTAAGCCATATCACGGCAGGTTGGATTCCTTCTCAGGAGCACTGATAAAGGATAAAAATGATGTAATTTTGGGGAACAAATTAGGACTGGAGCTGGAACTTAAGTCTGTTAGACATTTGAAGATGATAGATTTAAACGGTAAGACCTATCTCTTGGTTACCTTTAATGATGATAAGGCTCAGGTTTATGACTTGGGCGATTAAGGGAGATCTAATATTATTATTTGGACAAAAAGATTAAGATGAAACTATATTTAAGATTATTTGTATTATTTGCGGTTGTAATATCATGCAACAAAAAGGAAGAGCCTATAATTATTACTTCCCAGGATCTCCATAGGTCTATCCATAAGGTCACGGAAGTTATGATCCATGATATTTTTTCACCCCCAGTGGCCAGTAGAATTTTTGCTTATCCCAATATAGCGGCATATGAAATTGTGGCCCTTAACAATAGTGATTACAAATCGTTGGTAGGGCAGGTTACAGATTTGACCCCTATTCCTGTTCCAGCGGAGGAAAAGCCTATCAATTATCAAATGGCGGCCCTAATTGCGCATATGGAATTAAGTAAGCGTTTAATTTTTTCTGAGGATAAAATTGAGGCACATCGCGATAGTTTATATGCCAATTGGCAGGAAAAAAACTTGACCATCTTTAAGAACTCTGAGGAATATGGTCTGGCCGTGGCAAAACATATAGGGGATTGGTTGGACAAGGACAATTACAAGCAGACTAGGACTATGCCCAAGTTTACCATTAACACGGACGATGATTCGCGTTGGCAACCCACCCCACCGGCTTATATGGACGGTATAGAGCCTCATTGGAGTAAAATAAGGCCGTTTGTTATTGACTCGGCAAATCAATTTATACCAGCACCACCACCGGCATTTTCTATGGATAAAGGGTCCGACTTTTACAGGGAAGTAAAAGAGGTGTACGATATTAGTAAAGAGATTACCGCCAAAGGGGATAGTTCGGAAGAGATAGCTATTGCAAAATTCTGGGATTGTAACCCCTATGTCTCCGTAACCAGGGGGCATTTAATGTTCGCAACAAAGAAGATTACACCAGGGGCCCATTGGATTGGGATTACCAAAATTGCCTGCGAAAACACAAACTCGGATTTTGATAAAACCGTATTTGCCTATACCAAAACCTCAATGGCAATAGCCGATGCCTTTATAAGTTGTTGGGACGAAAAATACCGCTCTAATTTAATACGTCCGGAAACTGTAATAAATCAGTATATAGATGAAAACTGGGCACCTGTGCTTCAAACGCCACCATTCCCTGAGTACACCAGCGGACACTCCGTGGTTTCTGGTGCGGCAGCTACGGCCTTGACAAGTATTTTTGGGGATAATTTTGCATTTGATGACGATACCGAAATACCTTATGGTCTACCTATAAGAAGTTTCACCTCTTTTAATCAGGCTGCAGATGAAGCTGCCATTAGTAGAATGTACGGGGGCATACATTATAGGGCCGCAGTGGAAGTCGGGGTAGGACAAGGCAGGAGTTTGGGCAAATTTATTGTGGATAAACTGGAAATGAACGGGAATCAGGAACTGGTGTCCAAGTAAGTTTTTAGACTGGATTCAAATCAGCATTCCCAAAGGTTTCAAGAATTACTTACCCAGCATAAAATTACAATTAGTGAGAAACAAAATTGTTTATTTAGTAGCTTTCCTTCTTCTGGGATCATTGGTTTGGTATTTGTTTATAAAACCCTATGATTATTCGGTATCCATTGTATCCAAGACATTCCCTGGGACCATTAATCAGAGCATAAAAGTGTGGGGCAATACCAATAAGAATACTGTGCTATTGCAAGAAAAGGATTTTTTGAATATCGATCAGCAATTAAAATTCAATGATTCCATATTCCAATATCAATGGAAAATAACCCCTGTTAATGATTCAACTACTAAGATAAAGGTGTACATAAAGGATGTAGATCATAGTTTGGGGAATAGACTGAAAATTCCGTTTTTCGATACGGGTTTCGAAAAACGGACCAAGAGTACTATGTTGGATTTCAACAATGCGCTAACGGAACATTTGGAAAAATTTAAGGTTACTGTTGTTGATACACTACAACAGCTTCCGGATACCTATTGTGCCTATATACCCATAAAGGCTTCACAGTTGGGCAAAGCGAAAGGAATGATGCAGAATTATCCAATTTTAAGTACTGTGCTTGTGGACAACAATGTAGAACTAAATGGAAGACCATTTCTGGAAATTACCGATTGGAACAGGAAATTGGACAGTATTAGCTATAATTTTTGTTATCCAATTATTAAGAGTGATAGCCTTCCCCAAAATGACATTATAAAGTATAAGAAATTTGAGGGCCTTAGGGCGATAAAAGCCATTTATAACGGAAACTATATTACCTCTGACCGTGCTTGGTACGCCTTGTTGGATTATGCCAAAAAGAATGGGATGGAGGTCCGGGAAAGGCCTATTGAGGTGTTTTTTAGCAACCCAAATTTCGGAGGAAACGAATTGGATTGGATAGCTGAAATCTATATGCCCTTAAAAGAATGATAGAATATATGCATAAGCAGGACTAATTTGCTAGTTCCCCATTTAGATGATTAAATTTTTAATTGCATGAAAAAATACTTGTTATTGCTGCTTTGGGGAACAATAATCAGCTGTGCCAGTAATTATGGTCAACTGACCTATGTTACCAAACTTCCCCATAAATTGACCGAGAATTCAGGAATGGTCCCTGCCAAGGACTCAACGGTTTGGTTCGTTATGGATAGAGGTAATCCCGATAAAATTTATCAGGTGAATTATAAAGGTGACCTAGTAAAGGAATTAAAAGTAAAGAATGCCAAAAACCATGATTGGGAAGATATGGCAAAAGATGAAAATGGTAATGTTTTTATTGGGGATTTTGGCAATAATGGCAACGACAGAAAGAATTTGGCCATCTATAAAATTCCCGATCCCAATGAAGAAAATGGGGATGATATTAAGGCGGAAAAGATTGAATTTAATTACCCTGAGCAGAAAGATTTTCCTCCCAAAAAGAATAAAATGCTTTATGATGCCGAGGCATTTTTTTACTACCGGAACAATTTCTACATCATTACCAAAAACAGGACCCAGCCATTTAACGGGGAAGCCTTATTGTACAAAGTGCCTGCTTTAGAGGGCAAGCACAAAGCCCAATATTTGGGTTCCTTTATTCCTCCCAAAGGAAAGAGGAATAGGCAAATAACCTCTGCCGATATATCTCCTGATGGTAAGACTATAGTGCTGTTGGGCAATGGTACATTATGGGTGTTTACGAATTTTGTAATGGACAATTTTATTTCCAGTGGGACACTAAAAACGATAGATCTGGGCGTATATACACAATTGGAATCCGTTTCCTTTACCAATAACAATACCTTATTGCTATCGGACGAGGAGTCTGCGAAAACGGGAAGAAATCTATATTCTTTTGTGTTGGGCAACTAACCCGAAATCAAAAAATCTACCGTTCTAAATTAAAAGCCAAAACCAATACCGAAGGAAAATCTTGGCCCATCAACACTGTTGAACAAGGCTACCCTCGCCGTCATCACATCCGCTCCATTAAGAAAAAATCCTCCTCCGTAGGAGGTGTGCCATAGATCGGAATTTTCGTTGGGAGTCCAGACCCTTCCGTAGTCAAAACCGCCATATACTCCCACGGTAACGGGCAATAATCCTGTTTTTAGACTTTTAAGACTGTATCTAAGGTCTGTATTCTGGTAATAACTGCTCTTACCGGAAAATCGTTGGTTTCTAAAACCTCTAAGTCCATCTATCCCACCTATACTGGCTGCCTGGTAAAATTCGTAGTCGTCCCCTAAATTAAAATGGGCCTTCCATTTGGAGGCAAGGACCAATCTACCATTGGATACTAATTTATGATCCAAGGAAAGACTGGGAACTATATAGGCATAGGCCTGACCCTGGTTCTCCAAACTGGCCTTGTAACCCAAGAGCAGTCCAGTTGTCATTCCCATAGTAGGGAAAGCGGCATTGTCCAAATTTTCATAGGTGTATTCCGCATCAACTCCTATAAAACTGTTCCTGTTCTCCTCCCCGTTGGCCAGATAAAAGGTGTTCACGAACCTGTCTTCGGTTTCTTCCACTTCCAGACTTTCAAGAGAAATTCCAGTTCTGAATTTTGCCCCCAGCTGTCCACGCCAAATCAAAGAAGGAGAAAAACTTAAGTTTTGAATTTTTACCCTATTGTAATCCATCTCCAAAGTATCGTCGAAATTTTCGGTCTCATTTCCGATTCCAAAAAAGTTAACGCTAAAATTGGGGCTTGTAAAGCGGGCGGCCAGTTCCAAATTCCAGTTTTCTAAAATATGGGCAAACTCTCCTTTATAGCCCAACTCAAAGCCATTGGTGGCAAAATAATAGGCGGCATTGTAACTGTGTTGGGTAGTATAAGGGTTTTGTCGTAGTCCATAAAAGGTATTTGAGGCATTAAAACCAAGCTTCATACCATCATCGGGATTGAATCCAATGGTCGGGATTATCTGGCGTGTGCTAGTCCTAAGTTTAAGTGGCTGATAAGTGTTGGTCTCGTAATCGTTGGTAAGTCGCAGCTTTGCCCCCTTGATTTCCTTGAAGGTGTTTTTTTTGGATCTATGGTCATAAATCCAAGTATTGCTGCCTTCAGATATGTCATAAACATCATTGTTTTGTCCGCCGATAAGCCTAATTTTTGTTTTGTTCCCCTTACCGCCTTCGACTTCGAAGATGTCATCATCGTCCAAACCATAGATCCAAATTTCCTTGGTTATATTGTGGTTGAATTTCTTTTGAAAAAAAAGCTTTTCCTTTTTTCCGTCTATTTTTCTATAAGCTTTGATTTCCACTTCTTGCTCGGCCAAATTGTTAATTTCGAACCAATCATCCTTATCGGTACCTTTTATGACAACATACTGGTTGAGTGCCAAAAAGTAGTCCTCGGCAATTTTGGGAAGGTTGTTTATCCGGGATAGAAGTATGCTCTTTAAGTTAAGGATATTTTCGTCCAAAATCTCTTGGGGAAAGGCTTTAAATGCTTCGTCTATTACCGCTGGGGTTAGGTTTTGCTGTATATATTGTACTTCCTTCTCCCAATCGGCTTTTGTGGTTTCGGCCAATAAGGTTACATCCAGCCCATAGGCACTCTTATTAAAGGCTTCCACATTTCTAATGTCATTATTAAATCCTTCCATCATTTGAAGGGCAGGAATTATTCTTGTGGCAACCCCCATCAGCGCCCCATCTCCCCAAATGGAATACACCTGATCCCGATCTCTTGGGATGGCCTCAAAAACAATCTTTCCTGATTCCTTATCCTTCACTTCGCCCCAGCGCCATTGGTCGTCGTGCCTATCCCAATCGCCCATGACCATATCAAATAATCGCGTCCTTAAGTATCTGTCCGTATTGACTACATATTTTTCGTCCCGTTTAATTTTATCGATCATGTCCCAGGTACTTTCAATTTTATCGGCATATCCGAAACTGCCCAATTCCCCATGACCGTCGCCCACCTGTTCTTCCAAAATATAAAGCTCATCCCCAAATTCCCCATTAAATTCTGCTAAGGCAGATTGCTTTGGGATATAGTATAATTTAGGGTTGGTATGGTAGAGGTCAATGGCGTCCGAAAGAGTTCCCACTGTAAGAAGGCCGTACGGTAGTGCCCCGGTATAAAAGTCCATTAAAAGTTTCTCGGTATAGGTATCCTTAAATTCTCCCAAAACGTATTTATCCTTAAAGGCCATGGCCTGTAGATATACTTCCGCACTTTTTTTAACTGCCCTAATTACGTATTCCTTTCCATTTTTATCTGACAATCTCAGGGATTTGGATTGGTTGCCACCGCCTTTACGGACAGGTTTTAAACCTCCAAACAAAGTATCCAGTCTAAGGGTAGGGGCGTTTACTTCCATGGCGTAGTACTTCCTATACCTTTCGCCCCAAATAGTTTTGAAAAACTTACTTTTTTCAATGTCTTCCTTAGAGTAAACAGACGCTTTTACCTCCCTTGGAAAATCATTGCCGTTAAATATGTAATTTTCGTTTCTATCCGGAGGCAGTACCTGTGTAGAAAACAGAAGGTCGGGATCATTATTTTCCCCAACACCGAAATAACTTACTAGGGAGGAACCATCTTTGTATACTTTTAATTCTGAAAAACCCATTCTTCCAGTAGAGAATTTAGAGCCGTTCAATAGCCTTGTGGCCCCTTCCTTGGCCCCGGAACCACTAACGATCTGGGGGGTATTGTCCTCCACAATATATTGAAGGGTATGTTCATGGCCCGAAGTCAAGATAACTTTCTGCGAATACTGGGCCAAGGTTACCAGACGATTCCTTAATTCTGTATATCTTTTATTCTGGAGATCGGCATAGGAGGCTCCGCTTGTTTTTCTGATAAGGTTTACAAAAGAACCTAAAACGGGGAAGGGAAATTTGCCGCCTGCAGGGTTTAGATGAAGCTTTGCCGAATACTGTCCGCCGTGTGGCCCGTAACTAAACATGGGGTGGTGTATGGCCAATATGGTAGTCCGGTCCCGGTTTTTTTTGATAAGGCTTTCCAATTCCTCAAAGAAGGTTTCACGGTCCTTTATTTCGCATTTATCGTTCATCTTGGGGTGTTTGTCCCAATTGGTCAAGTACCATTCAGAATCAATGGCGATAAGCACTATTTTATCGTTGATATCTATTTTCTCTATCGGGCAGCCATCTTCGGGAAAAAAGACTTCTTTGCTATCTAATTTTTTTTGGATGTATTTTTGCTGTCTTTCAAGTCCTTCCAGACCTTCATTGTACCAATCATGGTTTCCAGGAATAAATATGGGATTGCCCTTGAATTGGGACAGGGTCTCCAGTTGGGCATCCAAGTTGTTTTTAGCTTCCAGATAGGCTTGGGTGGAATCCTTTTTGTTGGGCATTCCGGCAGGGTAGATATTATCGCCCAAAAATAGGGCAGTACTATTTTTGCCGGCTTTTCCCAAGGCCTTTTGGAAAGCCTTCAGTGCTTCACTTTGATCGTTCATTGGAGATTTGCCCGCATCCCCTATCAAATAAAAAGTGTGCAATAATTCACTGTCGCCTGATATGTTCCCAACGGTGGAACTCTCCACATATTTCGTTTTATATGTGGCACAGCCTACCAATAGAAAAAGTATTATTATAAGTAGGTAATGTTTCCTCATGTACATCTGTTTAGAAATCAAAATTTTGTAATTTGTGGGTCATAATTAACTCTTATGTCGGAAATCCTCGAAAAAACTGAAAATTTTGTTGTTGATTTATTGTCTACTAAGCTAGACTCCAGTTATTTATATCACAATTTAAGCCATACGCAACGGGTTGTTAAAAGTACTAAAGAATTATTGAACTTCTATGATTTGGGAGAGAAGGAAAACGAAATAGCGCTATTGGCCGCTTGGTTGCATGATACTGGATATACAGAAGGTTCGGAGAATCACGAAGAGACCAGTTGTGATATAACACGCGAATTTTTAGGTAGGCAGGAATACGATAAACAAAAAGTAGATCGTGTATGTAGCCTCATTATGGCCACCAAAAGGTTCTATGAGCCCCAAAACCTCTTGGAAGAAATTATCAGGGACGCTGATTGCTCCCATTTCGGAAAGAAGAGTTATTTGGAAACTGCTGAACTACTTAGGGAAGAGTTGGATATTTTAGGATTGGCAACCTATACACAAAAGGAATGGCGGGAGGCCAACCTCAAGATGTTTCAAACGGAACAGCGTTTTTATACTGATTATGCCCTCCAAAATTGGCAGGAAGAAAAGAATAAAAATATAAGAAGGCTTATTAAGGGAAAAAAAGCGGAGGAAAATTTAGTGAAGAAGGAAAAGTTAAAGGCCAAATACAAGAGCGAAAGTCCGGATAGGGGTATACAGACCTTGTTTCGGGTGACTCTAAAAAATCATTTAATGCTCAGTGATATTGCTGATACCAAGGCTAATATCCTGCTCTCGGTTAATGCGATTATTATATCTTTGGTGTTGTCCAACCTTATGACCAAACTGGACAATCCGTCCAACAATTACTTGATCTATCCCACCTTGTTATTTGTTGTTTTTAGTGTAGTTTCAATGGTACTTGCCGTTCTTGCAACAAGACCAAATGTTACCCAGGGCGAGTTTACCAAGGAGGATGTAAAGCAACGCAAGGTAAACTTGTTGTTTTTTGGTAATTTTCACAAAATGAAATTGGAGGACTATCAATGGGCTATAAACGAATTGGTACAGGACAAGGATTATATCTATTCCTCACTGACCAAGGATTTATATTATCTTGGATTGGTATTGAACAGGAAGTATAAAATACTGCGTTGGACCTATACTATTTTTATTATAGGAATGATTGTTTCTGTAATTGCCTTTGTCGTATCCTTTAAGTATTTTGGTCCGGATCGCGGTTTATGACCAATGTTATTTGTTCAATTCCAGCATTAAGTCCTCGTAGGTATAGGTCTTGCCTTTTTCTTTGTGGGATTTGTATAAAATGGAAGCTCTTATGGCCTTTAGGCCGGAAACTCCTTGGAGTCCTTCCAGTTCAACAATTTCTACCTTGCCGCTGAAATAACCTTTGGATTTAAGGAACCTAATATATCGCAAGTATTCCAGCTCATCCTTTTTTTGTGAATAGACAATGGCTATTTTACCGGCTTGGGTCAATCTTTCATTGGTGCCTTTAATATAGGATTTATCGATTCGTTTTTTTATAATCTCATACCTGGCATTGTAGGTGCCGTCAACATCAAAACGTTTTTCATCCATCCTGAATCGAATGGATAAAGAGCCGTTATAGACTAGAATAAGTGATGCCACATTTAATTGTACCTGCAACTTGGATTTAAGGTCGTAATGCTTATTTTCCATTTCGCAGATAACCTGTAACTGCCACAACCTAAGGTTGTTAAGGTAAAGTAGGTCAAAGGCCCTTGATCCTGTTATGGAATCCCCTATGTACATGTTGTGCTCTACACCATCGGTCTTGTAGCGCTCAAAATAATGTGGGTACATTTGCTGTGCCTCTTCCTGCTTGCTGTCGATTACAGATGCCAACTTTTTGTTGATCAGCATTACGCTTTGGTCATAATTTTTTCTGTGATCATAGTAGGAACCCGTTCCCTTATCTATTTTGGTCTCATAGGAAAGCAATAGACTTTGAATATGGGTATCGGATTTTTTGATATGGGCGAACACTGGGTTTATTTCTTCTTGTACAAAATCGAAAATGGCTTGTTCGCTATTGGTATGTAAGACCTCTTTTATCTCATCAAGGTGATTGTCTACCCTGAATATAAGTTCTTCGTAAATTGGCAAACCATATTTTTGCCAAACCTCGGTCATTATTTGTTTAATTTCGGACAACTGGATCATAAGATCCCTTTGGATTGCCATATTTCTTTCCTGGGAGGAATTCTGGATATCTACCTGTCCGTATAAGGGATATACTTCATCAAAAACAATTTCGCGGAAAGAGGGTTGCAGGCCTTCCATGTCATCCAATATGAAGCGCTTTGCCTCTTCCTTAAATTTCCAGTAAACCGAAGGGTGTACAGATGTACATTCGTTTTGAATAACCGCATCGATCAAATTTTCCTCCTCTTGTAATGAACGTAATACCGCAGAAACGATATAGGGAATTACATCGTCCAATTTCGTGGCATTTACGCTGTTCAGGTCATTGGCCTTATCAGAGACCAGCTCCAATACCCCCAGTAACTGTCCATCTTTGGCAATGGGAGATAAAAGGGCACTTTTAATTTTTTGATCGTGCAAACATTTATATGGAGGCATACCATTTGAAAGCTTGTAATACTTGTCTACATCACTTATTACAAAACAGTGATTTTGATCAATTAATTTACTATATGAGGACTTGCAAAGGGCCTCATTGCACGTTTCAACTTGCTTCTCTTGTAAAATAAAACTATTTATTCCATTTACTGAAACCCTCTCAAATTGTTCTTCTTTGGAATTGTAGACCGAGAAGCCAATACGCATATTTGGCAAGCCAAATAAAGACTTAAAGGTCTCTTCCACCCCTTTAATGAAATTACCCCCACTTTTATCATTAATGATCAAGTTGGATTTTATTTCGGAGATGGAATGCTCCGCAGTAACATCGAACATATTCGAGATTACAAAACCTTTGCTCATAAAACTATTGGGCGGTATCTTTTGTTTCCAAAGATCCACATTGTCTATATTTTCCAATAACTTGTCTACGTCTTCCTGGGTAATTTCCAATGGGGTCCCATTGGGAAGGATTTCTATAAAATCGGCATTGTACAAAATGCGGTAATGTCTCATTACGCCATTGGCATCCGGGATATCGTAGAAAAATGGTCTTTTGAAATCTAAGTTGAATCCGTAATAAAAGTTAAGGATGACCACACAGGCCATGATATAATTCACCTCTTCTTCTTGGTTCCTGATTTTCGGTAGATAATTTGGTCCGGCAGCTGCCAATATTTTTTCAAAGCGCTTACTGGAATTAAATATGATGTCCGTATATGGAGAGGAAGCTGTTTTTATTTCGTTGGTGGTAAGTACGGACGAAAACAAATCCTGTAAAATTATTTGAATTACGTCCTTATATTTTTCCAACAGGGTGATGTCTTTGAAACCATCACGCAATTCCGGATATGGAGCTTGGGCATTCAAAATATATCGTGCCTTGGTGGCCAAAAACGAATCCTCGCTTTCTGCCATTTCATCGTACTGCTTCAATAATTTATTAAAGCTTAAATGATGTTCCAATGGTGATATTTTTTCAGATAATCCCTTCATTACTCACCTTAGTCCTTGTTAAGGGCGTAAAGTTACAAAAGAAAATGCTTTTTTTCATTTTTTCGACACTTATGGAATATCCTTCTTTTTTTTGGATATTTATCCTTTCAAGTACATTTGGAATAAATGTATGGGTAATTTGTTGATGTTGTTCAGAGTATTCCTCATGTCCCAACACATATTAGTATGAACTATTAACCTAAAAGAAATGACCTCATCTGCCAGATTGTCCAGGGCTTATAAAAATGCTAAAATCCTGCCTTTTGACGATAACTCCAAAATTATTCTTTTCAGTGACTGCCATAGGGGAGATAGTAGTTTTGCGGACGAATTTGCCAATAACCGCAATATATATTTTCATGCCCTAAGGCATTACTTTAAAGAAGGCTTTATGTACTGTGAATTGGGGGACGGAGATGAACTTTGGGAAAATATCAACTTTGATTCCATTTTTACTGCACACAAGAACGTTTATAAGCTTTTAAAGCAATTTCACTTAGAAAAAAGACTCCATATGATTTGGGGGAACCATGACATGGTTTATAAAGATCCATTGTATGTAAAAAAGAATCTATCATCCTATTTTGAGCCTATTGATAATTGCAATAAAGAATTGTTTGAAGACATCAACTATCACGAAGCTATAATTTTAAAACATAACGATAGTGGTCAAGAGTTGTTTTTGACCCATGGGCACCAGGCAGATTGGTGGAACTATACTTTTTGGCGCTGGGGCAGGTTCTTGGTGCGTGTTTTATGGAAGCCATTGCAAGTATGGGGTATTGCCGATCCTACAAGTCCCGCAAAAAATTACAAGGAGCTTATTAAAATTGAAAGGCGCATAAAAAAATGGATTTTGGCCAACAATGAAATGCTGACGATTGCGGGCCATACCCATAGGCCCCGATTTCCTGCTCCCGGGGAAATTCCATTTTTCAATGACGGTAGCTGTGTTCATCCGCGGAGTATTACCGGGCTGGAGATCCAAAAGGGAACCATTTCCCTAATAAAATGGGAAATAGCTACAAAGGACGATGGCACCCTTCAGATTGTTAGGATATTACTGGACGGGCCTCAACAACTTAGCAGTTATAAGAGGGCCAAATCCTAGGTTCTTAATTCAAATAAAAATGGATTTTCAAAAATGAAGCTGCCTTGTTATTTTCCTTATTGCAGCCTAAAAGTTATAGGAATGGTATAGGGAACCTTTACGGCCCTGCCCCTTTGTTTTCCTGGTGTCATTTGCGGTAACGCGGCAATAATCCGGTGGGCTTCCTTTTCCAATAATTTGTCCGGCCCCCTTGTTCTTATATTGGTTATATAGCCGGTGTTGTCTATAATAAATTGAACATATACCTTTCCTTCAATGCCCAACTCAACTGCGACATCGGGATAGGTAAACTGTTTCATAATATGTTCTTGGATTTTTTTCTGGAAACAGGCTTTCTGAGCTTCGTTGGAGCTTTCTTTACATCCGGGAAAAACAGGGACATTTTCGATTACGGCAAAAGGCACTTCAACATCTTCCTCTTCTTCCTCCACCACTGCTATATCTTCAACTTTCAATGGAGCCTCCTCCACTATTGTTTCCTGATTTATTTCTGTACTCTGAATCACCGTTTCCTCAATTTCGGCCACATCCTCAACAATTTCTATAACTTCGGGCGCTGCTGGAGGAGGGGGTGGTGGTGGAACATTCAATGCCTCGGTCACCGGTACTTTCTCGTCCAAGTAATCAGTTACCGTCAATTGCTCAATGGCAGTATTTGCCTTGGGATACGTTTTTAATTCCAAAGCCCTCCATACTACAAACAGTACTATAACTAGGCCAATTACAAAGAAAAGTCCACTTTTTCTGTTTAAATCTGCCCTAGGATATTTTTTTGGTTCCATGACACAGTATTTTAAATATAAGTTACCAGGTATTTATATGAATTCATATGACATAGATCAGTTTTTGCATATTTCCTTCTGTAGGTTGCGGTGCTTATTAATTTGAAAAAGAGTGCAATATTGGGTCTTGGATATAAATTCGTTTATGGCACGTTTCAGGACGGCTATATTTTCCCTATTATTATTAAAACTGTAGCTTTGAAAAAGTACCGTATCAAGATGTTTTGGGTTGTTCTGGGGTTGGCACTTTTGTCGTGCAAGGGTGAGAAAAAACTAGGTCCTGTAAAAGGTGTTGATACCGAACTGGGACTTTATTAGGAAACCCACCGCCCACAATTTCATTTTAGCCCACCGGAAAATGGATGACGATCCCAATGGTTTGGTATATCACCTAGGGGTGTACCATCTGTATTATCAATATTACCCAGAGAATATCCTATGGGGGGCCAACAATTTATTTTGGATAGGTCACTTTCGGGGAAAACTTCCTTTGATGAGATTTTTATTAATCGTGGGCAATACGTGATGACCTGCCAGTTCTTTCCCAACGAATTTTACCAGACCTTATTGATTTCAAATCCAGGGGAAATGGAATTGAAATTGAAAGAATTTTCTATAAGCCCCATAAAATCTATTTGGTAACGATAAAATCTCAGTTAATACTAAATATTGGTCTAGGTCTGTCATGATTGGGGCAGGGGTAATTTTTGGGTGGAGATAAATAAAGTGCTCCTCTTTTCAAACTTTCATATCGTATTTTATATTCAATGTTATTGAATGGCAGATAAATCTGACTAGAAATCTTCAAGAAACTTTGTGTTTTTTTAGGTTTATCGCAAACATCTTATATAAAAGTTTCTTTTTATGTTAATCACTGTTAAATAAAGTTTAACTATTCTTAAAAATTGGTCATAAGAATTAGATTTGTTAGAGTCTTGTTCATGTTTTTAATATTGGTTGCTATCTCCGAAAAATTATGAAAATAAAATACTTCGTTTATACCTTATTGCTATTTGGACTAGGGAGCTTGGTAGCCTATCGTATTTTGCAGAATAGCGAAGCAGGAAAATCAGGAAGTTCGGCCAGCACCAGTTCAGTCCCGATTGTTTCGGGCATGGTCCTTCGTCCCCAAGAATTTAATGACAATGTTTCCCTTTCAGGTACCTTGGAGGCCAATGAGCAAATAGAGATAAGAAGTGAGGTATCAGGCGTTGTTGAAAGTATAAATTTTGTGGAGGGGACTAAGGTCTCCCAAGGTCAGGTATTGTTCAGGGTGAACGATATTGAATTGCAGGCGCAATTGTCCAAAGTACGGACCGCCCAGAAGCTGGCTGCCGAAAATGAAAGAAGGGCAAAACTTTTATTGGAAAAGCAAGCCATTAGTCAAGAGGAATATGACATTGCCAGTGCCGATTTTCAATCGGCCAGTGCAGAATCGGAATTGATAGCTGCCCAATTATCAAAGGCAACCGTTCGAGCCCCATTTTCTGGAATTATAGGACTTCGATCTATTTCCAAAGGCACCTATGTTAATCCGTCAACGGCCGTAGCAAAACTGGTGAATACGGATCAACTAAAGATCACTTTTTCAATTCCAGAGAAATATGCTACCCAGATAAAGGTTGGTACTTCTTTTACTTTCACAACGGCCGATTCCAAAGAGGAATACAGTGCAAAAATATATGCAATTGAACCAGAGGTGGAGGTTGCCACCAGAACCTTAAAAATGAGGGCAACGGCCGAAAACCCTGGGGGCAAACTTTTTCCTGGCGCTTTTGCCAATGTAATTTTACCCTTGGAAACGGTCAACGATGCCTTATTGGTACCTAGTGAATCTTTGATTCCCGTTCAGAATGGAAAAAAAATCTTTATCGTCGTGAATGGCAAGGCCAAAGAGATAGATGTTGAAATTGGAGCTAGGACAGGCAGTTCCGTGCGCGTCGTTTCAGGGTTAAAGGTTGGGGATACTGTACTTACCTATGGGGTTATGGCCTTGAAGGATGGTACTCCGGTAAAGGTATTGTTAAAGGAAACTGAATCTCTTACTGCGGAACAATGAGTTTATCAACATTAAGCATTAAGCGCCCGGTACTTACCATTGTAATGAATTTGGTCATAATTTTATTTGGGATTATTGGCTTTACCTATTTGGGAGTTCGTGAATTTCCATCCATAGATCCCGCCCAAGTATCTGTGCGTACCAATTATTCCGGGGCCAATGCCGATATTATTGAATCCCAGATTACGGAACCCTTGGAGAAGGCCATAAATTCCATTGATGGAATTAGGAACATTACATCTTCCAGTATTCAGGGATCTAGTTCCATAAGTATAGAATTTAATCTCGATAAAAACCTAGAGGACGCTGCCAATGATGTCCGAGATAAGGTATCCCAAGCGGTAAGAAGTCTTCCCGATGATCTTGATGCCCCTCCAGTGGTCTCCAAATCCGATGCCGATGCGGATAGGATACTTTCAATGACCATTCAGAGCGATAGTAAAAATATACTGGAGCTTTCGGATTATGCCGAAAATGTGATATCCCAAAGAATAGAGACCATCCCAGGGGTCAGTAGTGTTCAAATATGGGGACAACGTAGATATGCCATGCGCCTGTGGATAGACCCTTTTAAATTGGCGTCCTACGGTTTAACCGTGGCAGAAGTACGTACTGCGTTGTTGGCGCAGAATGTGGAACTGCCTTCAGGGAAATTGACAGGTGATAACACGGAAATAACGGTAAAGACCATTGGCAACTTGGATTCTGAGGAAGGCTTCAATAATATTATTATCAGGGCCGATGGTGAAAAATTAGTGCGACTGAGCGATATTGGTAAGGCTTCTTTGGAAGGGGAGAACATGGAAACCAAGATGAGCGATTCCGGTCAGCCTATGGTCGCTATAGCCGTTGTACCACAACCCGGCACCAATTATCTTGAAATTGCCGACAGATTCTATCTGGAATTTGAAAAGCTAAAAAAGGATTTGCCCGAAGGGTTTAAATTAAACATTGTAATAGACGATACTGTATTTGTAAGAAAGGCGGTTACCGAAGTAGCAGAAACCTTGTTGATATCGATTATCTTGGTAATTTTGGTCATATATCTGTTTTTTAGAAACTGGTCAATGGCAATGCGTCCGTTGATAGATATACCGGTATCTTTGATAGCTACATTCTTTATTATGTGGTTGTTCGGATTTTCTATAAATGTCCTTACCCTTTTGGCCATTGTTCTGGCCACCGGACTTGTTGTGGATGACGGAATTGTGGTAACTGAAAATATATATCGGAAGGTCGAGGCCGGGATGAGCCCCATCGAGGCTGCTATAAAAGGATCCAACGAGATTTTCTTTGCGGTAATATCCATATCCATTACCCTTGCGGCGGTTTTCCTCCCCGTTATATTCCTAGAGGGTTTTGTGGGAAGGTTGTTCAGGGAATTTGGAGTCGTCCTGGGTTCGGCGGTATTGGTGTCTGCCTTTGTCTCCCTTACCTTGACTCCAATGCTAAACGCATATCTAATAAAACCAGGGAAGCAGAGCCATTCCAAATTCTATAATTTCACGGAGCGCTATTTTGTGAAAATGAATGAATCTTATGCGAATGCATTGGGCGCTTTTATGAAAAGGAAATGGATGAGTTTTCCAATATTATTGGCATGTATAGGCCTTATTGCCCTTTTCTATGGACTGCTTCAAAAAGAAACCGCCCCTTATGACGATCGTAGTTTTATTCGTTTGAGCGTTACAGCGCCGGAAGGTTCTTCCTATGAATATATGGATCGCCTGATGGATGATATTACAAACCTGATCAACGACTCTATCCCGGAAAAAAAGGTGAGTTTGGTACTCACTTCCCCCGGCTTCGGCACAACTTCCTCGGTGAATAGTGGCCGTGCAAATATTGCACTTGTAGAACCAAATGAAAGGGAGCGGTCACAAAAGGAAATAGCAGAGGATCTTGGGAGATGGGCAAAATCTTATGTTGGCGGAAAATCCAATGTGTCAGAGAGGCCAACAATAGCAGTAAATCGCCGTGGAGGAGCGCCAATACAATATATAATACAAGCGCAGAATTTTGAAAAGCTCAAGGAAAAAATTCCGGAATTCATGGAGGAAGCGGAAAAAAGTGAAACTTTTTCCTTTACCGATGTAAACCTGAAATTTGATAAACCCGAACTCTATGTAACCATAAATAGGGAAAAAGCGGAAAGCTTAGGGGTTTCGGTACTGGACGTGGCCCAAACTTTGCAATTATCCCTCAGCGGGCAACGCTTTGGATATTTTTTAATGAATGGTAAGCAATATCAGGTTATTGGTCAATTCGACAAAAAGGACCGGGACGCACCTTTGGACCTTACTTCCATATTTGTAAAGAACAAGGACGGTCTCTTAATTCAATTGGACAATCTCGTTGCTACAACAGAACATAGTAGTCCGCCCCAATTATTTCACAACAACAGGTATACCTCGGCAACGGTTTTTGCAAACCTTGCTCCTGGGAAAAGCCTTAGTGATGGGATAGCCGCCATGGAAGAAATTAAGGAAAAAGTACTGGATGAAAGCTTTACTACGGATTTAGGTGGGGAATCCAGGGATTTTGTGGAGAGCAGTTCCAATACCCTGTTTGCTTTTGGCCTTGCCCTGCTTCTAATATTTCTGATATTGGCTGCCCAATTTGAAAGTTTTATAGATCCAATAATTATAATTCTAACAGTGCCTATGGCCGTGGCCGGGGCTATGTTTTCCCTATGGCTTTTTGGCCAGACCTGGAATATCTTTAGCCAAATAGGTACCATAATGTTGATTGGACTGGTAACCAAGAATGGTATTTTGATAGTTGAATTTGCCAATCAACTTAGGGAAGAAGGGATGTCTAAATTGGAGGCCGTTTTAAAAGCCTCGGAATCCAGATTAAGACCCATTCTCATGACCAGTCTAACCATTGCCTTGGGAGCCTTGCCCATAGCCTTGTCCCTAGGTGCGGCCTCAACCAGCCGTATAGGTATGGGGGTCGTAATTATTGGCGGAACCATGTTTTCCTTGGTGCTGACATTATTTGTTATCCCGGCCTTGTATTTCCTATGGTCCAGGGAGAAAAAACAACATCCTGAGTTTAAAGTCCTCGAATCCTATTAAAATGTACAACTATAATTACGCTACCATACTATTTGTTTTCCTTAGCTTAACCAACCTCATTAATGCGCAGGATATTCTTACAGTAGAGGAAGCCGTCCAAATTGCCTTGGAGAACAATTATCAGATAAAGATTGCGGCCAATGAACTGCAAATAGATGAGGTTTCGGTAAGTGTGGGAAATGCAGGGATGCTTCCTCAGGTAGGCCTAAATTTAATGGATAATAATAGCGTGCAGTATTTAAGCCAGACCAGATCTGATGGAAGTGTTGTGGAAAGGGACAATGCCAAAAACAATAGTCTCAACTACGGAATTGCCATGGATTGGACCTTGTTTGATGGTTTAAGAATGTTTGCGGATTATGAGCAGCTAAAAGAAACCCAGAAATTGGGAGAGGCCCAATTAAAACAGGTAATCCTTAACAGGGTAGGAGAGGTGATGATTACCTACTTTGACCTTGTACAGCAGAAACAGCAACTTACGGCTTTGGACAGTACCATTATTATTTCTGAACAAAGGGTGGATCTGGCCCATAATCGCTTTACCATTGGGAAAGCCTCAAAATTGGAAGTGCTTAACGCCCAGGTAGATTTAAATACAGATGAAACTTTAATGCAGCGGCAAAAGGAGTTATATGTTAATACCAAGGTTCAATTGAACGAATATCTGGCTCGTGATCTAAAGATCGATTTTGAGGTAGTACCCGAAATTTTTGTAGATCAAGCACTTCAATTGCCCGAACTAGAAACGCTAGTGGAGAAAGAAAACCCGACCCTTCAGGTGGAACAGATCAACAAAAGGGTAAGTGAACTGGAATTAAAACAAACCAAGGCGTTGCGCTATCCTACCATTTTTGCCAGTACAGGCTATAATTTTGGACGTACCGAATCCAGTTTGGGTTTTACCACCAATTCAAATTCAAGGGGGTGGAACTATGGTTTTGGTGCAAGCCTGAATGTTTTTGATGGTTTTAATCAAAATCGAAATGAGAAAATAGCCAAGATTCAAATTGAAAACACGGAAGTGGCCATTGCCCAAAGAACACAAGAACTAATGTCCCTGGTGAATACTACTTATCAAACCTACCTGACCAATATTAGCCTCATAGAATTGGAAGGCAAAAATGAGGCCATTGCCCAGGAAAATATGGAGATTACTGTAGAGAAATACAGAATCGGTATCATCCCAACCATCGAATTTAGGACGGCACAATTAAATTATATCAATGCAAAGGTGCGTCATAGCAATGCCAAATTTCAAGCAAAGTTGTCCGAAATTATCTTGAAGCAGCTTGCAGGGAATTTAGTTTTATGATCTTCTGAAATTCGGGGGTATTGTTATTTATGTTATTTTAACCATTAAATACAGCTTGGGCCAATTTTTAGAGCCTTTCCTGGATGGTATAAAATAACAATTGCGAATAGATGAAACGTCGATTATTTTTTAAGAATGCAGCCACAGCATCAATAGGGTTGGGGCTTACCAAGTATTCGTCAAAGGATAAGCCTGTGCAGCCCTTCGAAAAAGGCCTCCCATTTTGTGTTACTGTTTCGGAAAACAAGCTTCAATTTTTTTCAGAGGCTATCAAGGAATCTATAAAGATTGTTCATATAGCGGACACCCACCTCTTTATGGACGACGAGCGCGGTGTTCCGTACGCCATGTACAGTGGACGTATGGCCAAGGCCTACAATAAGACCAAACATTTTAAAACTGGAGAAGCGACCAACCCGGAACTGGCATTCGCAGCAGCTTTGGATTTCGCTAAAGAATCCAAGGCGGATTTGATCACCTTAATTGGAGATATTTTTAGTTTTCCATCGGAAGCTGCCGTCGAATGGGTGGTGGCCAAATTAAAAGAAGTGGATATCCCCTATATTTATGTCGCTGGCAATCACGATTGGCATTATGAGGGCATGGAGGGAACACTGGAAGATTTGAGGGACAAATGGATCAAGGAAAGATTACTTCCCTTATATCAAGGCAAACATCCGTTAATGGCGGCATACGATTTAAAAGGAATACGATTCTTGGCGATCGACAATTCCACCTATCAGATAAATAAGGAGCAGTTGGACTTTTTTAAAGAACAGGTTTCAAGCGAGCTACCGCTAGTGCTTTTGGTGCATATACCAATGTACGCCCCAGGGAAATCTATCTCCTTCGGATGCGGCAATCCTGATTGGGGGGCTTCTTCCGATCAGAATTTTGAGTTGGAAAGACGATTAAAATGGCCAGAAGCAGGTCATTCGGAAACTACCTTCGATTTTCATAGGGCAGTCTTTTCCGCTCCAAATCTATTGGGTGTATTTGCAGGTCATATCCATCGTTTTTCAGTGGAATCGATTAAAGGAAAACCGCAAATAGTAACCGATGATAATGCCAGTGGAGGTTTTTTGGATGTCGATTTTTTACCCTTGGAACCCAAGGACCAATCCCTAATTTTTTAGTTTACTGTTAATGGAATTTAGGTTTTAGTTGTGGCATATATAAAATTGAAGGGCAGAGATATTTGTATAAAATTTCCTTAAAAAAGTAATAAATTATTCTATGAAATTAATTTGGTGTTTGTTATTGAGTTTTGTGACCATGGTAGTTAATGGTCAGACCAAAAAGTATGATATTGTTATATATGGTGGTACTTCTGCCGGGGTATCCGCTGCCATACAAAGTAGTAGAATGGGCAAGTCCGTTGTGCTCATAGAGCCAACCAATTGCATTGGCGGACTTACCACCGGAGGCCTGGGCCAGACCGATATTGGGAACAAACAGGCCATTGGCGGGATTTCCAGAGAGTTCTATGAGAATATCAAAAAATATTACGACGATCCTGAAAATTGGAAATGGGAGAAAAGATCTGATTATAAGGATGGGGGCCAAACCCGTACCGAGGAAGGAGAAGCTACCATGTGGACCTTTGAGCCCTCCGCTGCCCTTGCCGTCTATAAGTCCATGATGGACAAGGAGAAAATTAAGATGGTCTACAACGAAAGGCTCAACAGGGAAACCGGGGTCAAAAAAGTAGCTGGTAAGATAGAGTCGATCACCATGGAAAGTGGTAAGATTTTTAAAGGCAAGGTATTTCTGGATGCCACCTATGAAGGGGATCTGATGGCCTCGGCCGGGGTTTCCTATGCCGTGGGCAGGGAAAGCAACGAAGAGTATGGGGAAACCTTGAACGGGGTACAGGCCAATAGCATAAATACCTCCTTGACTGGATTTGTTTCCAGAAATGCGTTTAACCACAATTTTATCCCAGGGGTAGATCCATACGTTGTAAAAGGGGACCCAACATCCGGACTCCTGCCAAATGTTAACGAAAAACCGGGCCTGGAGGGGGAAGGGGATAAAAAAATACAGGCCTACTGTTTTAGGATGTGTCTTACGGATCACCCGGAAAATCGTATAGCTTTCCAGAAACCGGCAAATTATGACGAGGTGAATTATGAACTTCTTTTTCGTAATTACGAAGCCAGAAAGGGACCCATAAGGGAGATGTACAGCTATGGCAATTCATTGTTGCCCTGGATCAATTCCAGTATGCCCAATAGAAAAACGGATACGAACAACAAGTTCGGCTTTTCTACCGACTATATTGGCAGGAACTATGATTATCCTGAGGCCAGCTATGCGGAAAGGGAAAGGATCATCGAGGACCATAGGAACTACCAGATGGGACTTATGTGGACCCTGGCCAATCATCCAAGGATACCTGCCGAGGTCAGGGAGGAGGCATCCAGATGGGGTACTACCAAGGACGAATTTGAAAGGGCCGATGGTTGGCAGCAACAGCTTTATGTGCGTGAGGCAAGGAGGATGGTCAGCGATTATGTTATGACCCAGAAAAACTGCGAGGCATTAACAGTGGCAGAGGATGCCATTGGTCTGGCCGCCTACGGTATGGATTCGCACAACGTACAACGATATGTGGATGCCAATGGATATGTGCAGAATGAGGGCAATGTGGAGGCCCATGGTTTTAAGCCCTATCCCATTAGTTATGGAGCATTGGTACCCAAAAAGGAGGAATGCAACAATCTTATTGTCCCTGTCTGTGTAAGTTCCACGCACATTGCCTTTGGATCTATCCGTATGGAGCCCGTATTTATGGTCTTGGGGCAATCTGCGGCCACGGCGGCAGTACTTGCCATAGATGCCAATGTTAGTGTTCAGGACGTGCCTTACCCTAATTTAAAGGAGCAACTTCTAAAAGATCGTCAAAGGTTAAAATAAATTATAATATTCTTAGATCAAATTTAACTACCAAACAGAATGAAGCAAAAAAGAATGACCCTTAATTTTTATCTGATACTGTTAATAGCTGGATTAATGGGCCTAACTGGATGTAAAGAGTCGGGAGAAGAGACTAAACCAATAGCAACGGCCGATATTATTATCTATGGCGGTACCTCTGCTGCCATTTCCGCAGCGGTGGAAGCAAAGCGCTCCGGAAAATCGGTTATTGTGGTTTCCCCGGATATCCATTTGGGAGGCTTGTCATCAGGTGGCTTGGGCTATACGGATACAGGTGACAAAAGTGTGATAGGGGGTCTGGCCAGGGAATTTTACCATAGGGTCTGGCAACATTACAACACTACTGAAGCATGGAACTGGCAGAAAAAAGAGGAGTACGGGAACAAAGGCCAGGGTACTATTGCCATGGATGGAGAGAACAGGACCATGTGGATTTTTGAGCCCCATGTAGCGGAAAAAGTGTTTGAAGATTTGGTGGCCGAGGAGCAGATCCGCGTAGACCGCGATGAATGGCTGGATAGGAAAAACGGGGTAGAGATGAAGGATGGGAATATAGTTTCAATTACCACCTTGTCCGGTAAAAAGTACTCTGGGAAAATGTTCTTGGACACTACTTATGAAGGAGACCTTATGGCCGCGGCAGGCGTAAGTTATCACGTGGGCCGTGAAGGTAAAGAGGTATATGGTGAGGAGTGGAACGGGGTTCAAACCGGGGTCTTGCACCACAAACACTGGTTTGCGTCAGATATATCCCCTTATGTAGTGCCGGGCGACCCAAGCAGCGGCCTCCTTCCTAGGGTTTCGGGAGAGGACCCAGGCGAAAAGTATAGTGGAGACGATAAAATCCAAGCCTATTGTTTCCGTATGTGCATGACCAATCATCCTGAAAATAGGATTCCTTTTCCAAAACCAGACGATTATGATCCCTTGAATTATGAACTCTTGGCCAGGGTCTTCGAAACAGGAAGAAAGGATTGGTTCGAGAAATTTGATGCCGTCCCCAACCATAAAACGGATACCAACAACCACGGACCGCTTAGCAGCGATAATATAGGTATGAACTATGATTACCCAGAGGGAAGTTACGAAAGAAGGAAGGAAATCATAGAGGAGCATGTAAATTACCAAAAAGGCTTGCTTTGGTTTGTGGCCAACGACCCCAGGGTCCCAGAGGACATACAGACCGAGATGCAAAAATGGGGATTGGCAAAGGATGAATTTACTGATAACGGTAACTGGCCACACCAGATCTATGTTAGGGAAGCAAGGCGGATGATAGGGGAGTTCGTTATGACGGAAAATGAACTATTGAAGAGAAGTCCTACCCCAAAACCAGTAGGAATGGGATCTTATGCCATGGATTCCCATAACGTGCAGCGCTATGTGAAACCAGATGGTTTTGTCCAAAACGAAGGGGATATAGGGGTAAGTACCAAAGGGCCCTACTCTATTTCCTATGAAACCTTGGTGCCAAAAAAGGAAGAGTGTAAGAATCTCTTGGTGCCGGTTTGTTTATCTTCCAGTCATATCGCCTTTGGATCTATACGTATGGAGCCAGTGTTCATGATCTTGGGGCAATCGGCTGCCGCGGCAGCAGTGCTGGCTATCGATGAAAATGCCGTGGTACAGGAAGTGGACTATGATAAATTAAGGGGCGTCCTGTTGGCCAAGGGGCAGATTTTGGAAAAAAATAGGACTTGTATTATTTTATGATACAATATTTTAATTATTAAAACCTATAAGAAGTAACAGAATGATTTATTCCAACAGATTAAAAAATAGATGTTTATTAATTCTCTTGTTAATATTCTGGGTATCTCCCTTATTTTCCCAGGCTCCAAAAGAAAAACAGGAAAGTTTGGAGGCATTGAATTTTGTTTTTGAAGGAGGTAATGAAGATTATAAATGTTTTCGTATTCCCGCTGTAGTTACAACCAATAATGGCACATTGTTGGCCTTTGCGGAAGGAAGAAAAAATGGTTGTAGTGATACCGGAGATATTGATCTGGTAATGAAACGGTCAACGGATGGTGGAAAAACCTGGGGCAAATTGGAAGTTCTTTGGCACGATGAGGGAAATACCTGTGGAAATCCTTCCCCTGTTGTTGATAGGGTTACAGGGAATGTTTTATTATTGTCTACCTGGAATTTGGGAACGGATCACGAGTCGGATATTATTGACCAAAAGAGTAGGGATACTAGAAGGGTCTTTATTTTAAAATCTACCAATGATGGTAAAAGTTGGAGTAAACCCAAAGAAATTACTTCGGATGTAAAATTGCCCAATTGGACATGGTATGCCACAGGTCCGGGGTCTGGCATCCAAATTCTTGGGGGTAAATACAAGGGTAGGCTGGTGATTGCATGCGATCATATTGAGGCTGTTACCAAGAAATATTACTCCCATGTTATTTTTTCCGATGATCATGGGAGCACATGGGAGTTGGGAGGAATTAGTCCTCGGGATCAGGTTAATGAATGTGAAGTGGTGGAACTTTCAGATCATAGGCTAATGTTGAATATGCGCAATTACGATCGAAAAATGGTTAGTAGGCAATTGGCCTACAGCAATGACGGCGGTGAATCTTGGAAAGACATGCACCATCATGAAGCGCTGGTTGAGCCTATTTGTCAGGCCAGTACCTTGCGTCTGGACCTAGAGGAGCAGATATATGTCCTTTTTGCCAATCCTGCCGATGATAAAAAAAGAGCAAATATGACGATTAGGCTAAGTAAGGACGATGGAAAATCTTGGCCCTTTGCCAAACAAATTTATTCCGGCCCTTCGGCTTATTCCGATTTAACCGCTATGGATGGAAAAAATATTGGTATCTTATACGAAGGTGGCCAAGAAAGTGCTTATGAAGGCATAATTTGGGAGACATTGAGCCTAACGGAACTTTTGGAAAAGTGAAACAGTATACTTGGACAAATATCCAGTTCCAATTAATTAAGTGTTCAGTAGTTACGGTAGCCGCCCTTAAAGCGAAGCAATAGAAGGATTAAAATAAAAAAAGCCCTTGAAAATCAAGGGCTTTTGAGGTGGTGCCTCCAGGAATCGAACCAGGGACACATGGATTTTCAGTCCATTGCTCTACCAACTGAGCTAAGGCACCAAATGCTGTAAGCGGGTGCAAATATAAATTCAATTTTAGGATATACAAACAAAAATGAAAAAAAAGGTTTTTGTTTTTTAAAGTTTTTTGATCTTTACAGTATGAACTTGATTGTAGATGTGGGTAATTCCCTAGTAAAAATGGCGGTTTTCGATAATGGTAAAATTATTTCCTATCGAAAAATTCCCAATGCGGATTATGCAAAAAATGTTAAATCTATTTTTGCCGAGTACGTTCTCATTCAAAATGCCATTGTATCCAACGTAGGAGGCATGAGCCATGAGGAAATAGCCATGTTATGCGTTTTCTGTAAAGTTCATGTCCTGAGTCACACCTCCAAAACCCCCTTTAAGAATTCATATGCTACTCCCCAAACCCTAGGTGTGGACCGTATTGCCCTTGCAACTGCAGCCTTTTATCATAACCCCAAAGGAAATACCCTGGTCATAGATGCGGGTACCTGTGTTACCTATGATGCGGTTAACGACTATGGGGAATATTTGGGAGGGGCCATTTCGCCTGGAATAGCTATGAGGTACAAAGCTATGCACGAACAAACGTCCAAATTGCCCATGCTGAAAAAAAAGGCCATAATAGACTTTATTGGAAATAGTACTGAAACTAGTATGCATAGTGGTGTAATTAATGGAATTTGCAACGAAATTGACGGTACAATTGATCAATATAGAAGTAGATTTGTCGATTTAACAGTTATTTTAACAGGAGGTGATGCTCAATTTTTGTCAAAACGATTAAAAAATACCATATTTGCGCATTCTAAATTTCTCCTGTTGGGGTTATACCATTTGTTAGAATACAACAAGCGCTAGATGATCAAAAATTTTATTATTGCAATTTTATGCGTAACTTCGGTAGGCATATATGCTCAGAATAGTACTGCCTCCCCCTATTCTTATTTTGGTGTTGGGGATTTAAGGGCTACCGGCACAGTGGAGAATCAAATGATGGGCGGGTTGAGTGTTTATACAGATAGTATTCACATCAATCTTAATAATCCCGCAGCATACAGTAAATTGGGATTAACGACCTACACAGCGGGACTATCGCGTAAGGAGTACAGGTTTGAAAGTAACGATTCCAAGGAAAATGCCTCCATTTCAAATTTGGACTACCTGTCTTTAGGGGTTAACTTGGGCAAAGGCTTTGGTCTTGGTTTTGGTATTATGCCGTATTCCTCCGTAGGGTACAATTTTCTCTCCGAAAGAACCACCGACCAAGGACTTGTAACCGAATCGTTTAATGGGGAAGGAGGGTTGAACAGGGTTTATATCTCTGTAGGCTATGAACTTTTCAAAAACTTTAGTTTAGGGGTAACCAGTAATTTTAACTTTGGGAACCAGAATACCAATAGTTATCAGACTATTGAAGATGTACAGTTTGGTTCTTTCAATAAGATTGAATCTAGAATTAAAGGCTTCGATTTTAACTTTGGAGCCAGTTTTACACCGGCCATAACAGAAAAACATACTCTTTTTACCAGCATTGTAGTAAATACACAGGCCAATTTGGTTTCTGAAAATACTAGGACCATAGGTTCCTTCTCCACCGTTAGTGGTAGGGATATTGAAGTAACGGAAGTGGATTTGGAAGCACAGGGCTTGGCACGTACAGGGGTGCAGATTCCAACTACCGCCACATTGGGGGTGGGTTATGGTGAAGATAAAAAGTGGTTTTTAGGGGCAGAGTACAGTTTTCAGGAGTTAAGCTCCTTTGAGAACGAACTTACACCTGCCAGTAATTTGGAATACCAAAATGCACAGACCTATAGGCTTGGAGGATATTATATTCCTGATTACACCTCTTTTACCAGTTATATGAAAAGATTGACCTACAGGGCCGGAGCAAAGGTATCCAAATCGGGAATAGTGGTAGATAATAAGGAGATTAATGATTTTGGCATAACTTTTGGATTAGGTTTACCACTGAGTAGTATGAGTCGTAGTCTTTCAAATATTAACATCGGCTTTGAACTTGGTAAAAGAGGAACCAAATATGGGGATTTAGTAGAAGAAAGTTATTTCAAAGTTAATGTGGGCTTATCTTTAAACGATAAATGGTTCATACCGAGAAAAATTAATTAAAAATTATTACTTTAACCACCTTAAAATAAACAGACAGATGAAAAAGAAACTCTACATCACAGCGATAGCCGCCATGGGATTTGTGGGTTTAGGGCATTCCCAAGCTCAAAACCCGGAGTGTATGACCAATCTTTCCATTTACACAGAGCATGTAAAAGTTAAGAACTATGAGGCTGCTTATACGCCATGGAAAATGGTATATGATAATTGTCCTACCTTAAATTGGGCCAATATATTATATGGTGAGCGAATTCTAAAGGATAGGCTTGAAAAATCCACCGGGGCAGATAAAACTGCCAATATTAATGCCTTAATGGAACTTTATGATAATAGGATGAAGTACTTTCCTGCCAAAACAGACGTTGCGGAGACCATTATAGATAAGGTATTGTTGAAGTACGATGAGAAAATGATTACCGATGAGGAAATCTACACTCAGCTGGACAAAGCCTTTACAGAGGATAAAGCAAATTTTAAAAACCCTAAGGCCTTATATTTATATTTCTCTAGCTTGGTAGATTTAAACAGCGCCGGCAAAAGGGAATTGGAGGAAGTATTTGAAAAATACGACAACATTACCGAAAAGATAGATGAAGAAAATGATAAGCTTACAGAGGTTATAACCAAACTTCTTCCTAAGGAAGATGCCGGTACATTGACCTCAAAAGAGAAAAAGCAATTGAGTTCTTATAACAGTTATTCTGAAAGCTATGGTAAAATAGCGGAAAGTATAGACAGTAAATTGGGAGCTTTGGCGAATTGTGAAAACTTAATTCCTTTATATCAAAAGAATTTTGATTCCAAAAAGGGAGATATTACATGGGTTAAGAGAGCTGTTGGTAGAATGTACAGTAAAGAGTGTACCGAAGATCCAATGTTCAAGAAACTATTTGAGGTGCAATTGGCCTTGGAGCCTTCCGCCAGTGCATATATGTATGGTGGTGCCCTTAAGAACAATGCTGGGGATACCAGTGGTGCCATTGCGGATTTCAACAAGGCTTTGGAGCTGGAAACCGATTCCAGGAAGAAATCCAACATCGCCTATAAAATAGCAACTAGCTACAGAAGAGGCAGTAAATCTACAGCAAGGAGTTATGCGCAAAAGGCTATAGATGCCAATCCTTCCAATGGTAAGGCCTATTTGTTGATTGCCAGTTTGTATGCCGGTAGTGCCAATGAATGTGGTAGTACTCCTTTCGAGAAAAGGGCTATCTATTGGAAAGCTGCTGAATTGGCCCGTCAAGCAGGGCGTGTGGATCCAGCTTTAAGTGGTAGGGCAGGTCAGGCGGCTGCAAGTTATTCAGCCAAGGCACCGTCTAAAACGGATATATTTAATTCCGGAATGGCCGGTAAAACAGTAAGTTTCTCTTGTTGGGTAGGTGGTAGTGTAAAAGTGCCCAACCTATAAGATGAAAAAAAAAGGTTTATATAATTTAAGGAGCATTGCCATAGTATTTTCTATGGCAATGCTTTTTTATTCCTGCGCAGACAATTATAAGAGGGTTGGAGACGAGGCAATAAAAAAGATATTTCCAAGTGCTGTTGCGGAGGAATTTACCTTAACTTATACGGAGACCGATGAACTTGAAAAAAATGAAGGAGTTGTTACTGCACATGTTATTGCTGTACTAAAAAGCCCCGTCAGTAATGAATTTGACAACCTGACTTTTCCTTATACAACTTTTCCCAATGGACTCATTTTGGAGTTTTTTGATGAAAAAGGAGAAAAGAATACGGTTACCGCAGATTACGGAATTATTTATTCCAGTACTAATTTAATAGATTTGCAGGGTAATGTGGTTATGGAATCCAGTGATGGTAAAAAATTGGAGGCACCGCAATTATATTGGGATAGGTCCAATGATTGGATTTTTACCCAACGGAAATTTAAATATACCAATCCGGAGGAAGGAACTATAATGGATGGTGAGGGAATGGACTTTAATAGGGATTTTAGTTTTTTTAATGCTAATAAGACCTATGGTTATATGAGTATAAAAGAAAAAAAGAATGATTAAGATTTTAAGATATACGGAATACCTTTATTTGGCTGTGGCGGTAGTATCCGTTTTTGAGGTTTATGAACAGTGGAACATAGATAGGCAAAGGGCCTATTTGTTTGTTTTCTTCGGAATTGTTTCCATAGGCATGTTTATTTTTAAGAAAACCTATAGAAAAAGGTTCGAAGAGCGTCAAAAAAACAATAAACAATAGTCTTGGAGGCATATATTGTCATTATCATTGTTATTTCATTGCTGTTTTCGGCTTTTTTCTCAGGAATGGAAATAGCCTTTATTTCTGCGAATAAAATTCACATAGAAATAGAAAAAAAGCAGGATGGGTTTTTGCCCAAAGTACTGACCCGCCTTACCAAAAAACCTTCCAAGTTTATTGCCACCATGCTTATTGGTAATAACATTGCCCTTGTGGTCTACGGACTTTTTATGGGAGATCTTCTTATGGGCCTATTTGCGGGAATCGAGTCGACCCCCGGTGGCTTTTTAAGTTTAATGCTTACCGATTTCAGTTTGGTGACCCAAACCGTTATCTCTACCTTGATTATTTTATTGACCGCAGAGTTTTTGCCCAAGGTATTATTCCAGATCTACAGCAACACTATGCTTAGGTTATTGGCAATACCCGCCTATGTTTTCTATGTATTATTTTCTGTAATATCGGATTTCGTTATTTGGATTTCCGATATAATTCTAAAGGTGCTTTTTAAGACAGATGGGGACGAGGTGCAATTGGCCTTTAGCAAAATAGAATTGGGAGATTATATTACCGAACAAATGGAAGCTGTGGAAAAGGAAGATGAGGTGGATTCCGAGATACAAATTTTCCAGAATGCCTTGGAGTTCTCAGGAGTCAAGGCTAGGGAAGTAATGGTGCCAAGAACAGAGATTGCGGCGGTGGAACTTCACGAGACCCCTAAAAATTTGGCAAAGCTTTTTACGGAAACGGGCTATTCTAAAATATTGGTGTTCAAGGATACCATAGATAACATTATTGGTTATGTGCATTCTTATGAGCTTTTTAAGAAACCCAAAACCATCAAAAGTATCCTGTTGCCCGTAGAATTTGTTCCGGAAACAATGCTAATCAATGATATCCTAAATATATTGACCAAAAAAAGGAAGAGTATCGCGGTAGTTCTGGATGAGTATGGGGGCACCTCCGGAGTAATGACTGTCGAAGATATTGTGGAAGTACTGTTTGGTGACATAGAGGATGAGCATGACACTACAGACCTGCATGAGGAGCAGATAAATGATAATTCCTATAAGTTTTCTGGGAGACTGGAAGTAGATTATATTAATGAACAATATAAATTGGAGCTTCCGGAAAGCGATGAGTACGAAACATTGGGAGGCTTGATCATTAATGAAACCGGAGAGATTCCAGAAAAAAACTCCGAGATTAAGATCGGCCGTTTCCTTTTTGTGGTGTTGGAAGTTTCGAGTAATAAAATAGATATGGTATCCTTGGTAGTGCTTGACGATGAATAGGCATTTGAGGGATTTTTTTTGGTTTTTTTTAGTTTTTATTATTTCAAAAGAAAGTAGTAATTTCGCCTCCCGATAGTAACGGGATAAATTTAAACAGTTTACATAATGGCAATTTTAGAGAATATAAGGAAACGAACTACCGTTTTAATTTTAATCATTGGTTTGGCTTTGTTTGCATTCGTAATTTCAGGAGTGTTCAGCAGCAATGATTTGGGGGGTGGAAAGGTTGGTTCTTCCGTAGCGGAGATCAATGGGGACGAAATTTCCATAGATCAATTTAGAAGGGATGTGGAGGCGTATTCTAGAATGGCCGGTCCAACTGCTTCTTCAATGCAACTGGTCAATCAAGTTTGGGATAGACAAGTTAGGAATACCATTCTTGCTCAGCAATTTGAGGAGTTGGGTATCAATATAGAACAGGATCAGATAATAAACTACATTAAAACTATTCCTTCATATGTTCAAAATCCTGAATTTCACAACGCCAGTGGCGTTTTCGATGAAAATAAGTTTAGGGAGGCTGTGGCCGATTGGAAAGCTAACAATCCAAGTCGTTACGCTTTGTGGTTACAGGATGAACAGGCCATAATTCAGAATGCAAAGGAGCAGACCTATTTTAACCTAATAAAAGCAGGTGTAGGATCAACCTTGAAAGAAGGGGAATTGGATTATAAATTGGCCAATGATAAAGTGGATATTAAGTATGTGCGTGTGCCTTTTTCCTCTATTCCGGATTCTTCCATAGCGGTTACCAAGAAAGAGATCGAGGCCTATATCAATGATCATAAGAAAGATTATAAACAAGATAGGTCAAGGGATGTGGAGTTCGTATATTTCGAGGAAAAGCCTTCCTTGGAAGATGAGAATGCCGTAAAGGAAGAAATTAACAAACTTATGGAGGATCGCGTTGAGTACAATGCTCAAAAAGACGCAAACGATACCATTAAAGGTTTCAGGAATACAACTGATATGATTGCCTTTTTGGATAGAAATTCGGATATTAAATACGATACCATTTATAAGGCAAAGAAAGATTTACCTGCTAAATTTGCGGATACACTTATGACCTTGGAAAAGGGAAGTATGTTCGGTACTTATCGCGATGGGGATTACTTTAAGGTTTCCAAAATGATGGATAGAAAGGCAAATGGTACAGTAAAATCAAGTCATATCCTAATTTCTTATGCAGGCGCCCAACGTGCCAATCCGGAGGTTACCCGCACCAAAGAGGAAGCTGAGGCAAAGGCTAAGGAATTGTTGGCAGAGGCAAAGCGGGCTGGGACTGTTTTTGCCGAATTGGCCAGGGATAATTCAGACGGACCTTCTGCGCCCCAAGGTGGTGACCTTGGATATAATCAGGAAGGGGTAATGGTAGCACCGTTCAACGATTTCACATTTAGTAATCCTGTTGGAGCCATAGGTTTGGTAGAGACAGATTTTGGATTCCACATCGTTAAGATAGATGACAAACAGGATATTGTTAGAATAGCTACTTTGGCAAGGGAAATAGAGCCGTCCGAAGAAACTATCAATACTTTGTTCACCGAGGCTACCAAATTTGAAATGGAAACTATCTCGGATAAGGATTTTGCCGTTGCTGCCAAGGAAAGTAATTTTGTGGTAAGGCCGGTAAATAAAATTAAGGAAATGGATGAAAACCTACCAGGACTTTCGGCACAACGTGCCATTGTTCAATGGGCTTTTAACGATGACACCAAATTGGGCGAGGTTAAAAGGTTCAATATAAACAACGGATATGCCGTTGTGAGGTTGACTGCAAAGTATGCTGAAGGACTTATGAGCGTGGAAGACGCTTCGGCTTTGGTACTTCCAAAAATACGAAAGGAAAAAAAGGCGGCACAAATCATAGAAGCCAATAAAGGTAAATCTATGGAAGATTTCGCTAAGGATAATAATGTTATAGCTTCTACGGCTTCTGCCTTGACCATGAAGTCACCAATTATTCCTGGTGCAGGATCGGAGGCTTTTGTAGTGGGTAATGCCTTTGCTATGGAGCAAGGGGCAACCTCTGGTTTAATTAAAGGAGATAGTGGCATATATATGTTGACGGTCACCAAAAAAGAAGAAGCTGCCAAATTGGATAACTACAGTACATATGCCAATAATTTACAGGCCAGTGCTGCCGGCAGAGTAAACTTCGCCGTTTACAATGCCTTAAAGGAGTCGTCCACAATAGAGGATAAAAGAGCAACATTTTATTAGTAGAACGTAAGTTCCTTATAAAACAACAAAGCCTCCCAAACGGGAGGCTTTGTTGTTTTTGGAATTTCGGTTTTATCCCTACGAACGTAGTCTGGCTATTTTACCATTTTGGAATAAGGAATAACTGTGGCATATCCCTTTTCCTTAAAATAATCCGGAGTGGTCTTGTTGCCTGTTGCCAATATAAAATCTCCTCCCCAGGCCCCTAGACTTTTTATTGCCCCCTTAAAGTCAGGAAACAATCGTTCTTTAACTGTGGGCGTTCCTAGGATCTCGCTTAAAATTGATTCATGTTTTTTAATAAGCTTATCAAATTGGGACAGCCGCGTGCAGGTCAATATTCGTTGGGTAATACTATTAATTTGAGATATGGCGGAAAAGGCGTTGAATTCTTTGTTCCGATACTGTGCAATGCCGTCCCTACTGTTTTGTTTTTGATTTAGATATACAAAGTAAAGGTCGCTTTTAAATGTAGGGTTGAAGGATGTTGAATGTACAATTGGTCTGCTGTTCTTTAATTGGTAAATAATAGGTGAGTTGTTTTGAGCACAGGCAATGTCGTACCCGCTGCCCGAAAAAGCGTTCCACAGAAGCACATAGGCATCTATTTGGGCCCATTGGGCAATGTTGTTGATCAAGGTAGACGATGACCCTAAACCCCATTCCCTTGGGAAGTTCAGCGCCGTGGTAATTTCATAGCCTTGGGAAGTGCTCAAAAAACTAGGGTTCAATTTTCTTGCTTCCAAGAGAATTTTTTTGAGGGTAACCGAAATAGCCAATGCCTCCTCGGAAACTGTGTTTTTGGTAACTGGGTCAAAGTCCTCCAATTCATAATCACTTTCAAACCAGGGTTTTCCTTTATCGTCCAAACTTTTCCATGTCAGCAACTTATCCTGGGTCTCTTTTACAGAAAGTGATTGTCCGTAAAGGGTAGGTACCGCTAAACTTTGGGCACCATCCAAAACCAGATATTCCCCAGTAATCAATAGTTTTCCGTTACTATAATATTGTTTTGTCATTTTTTATTTCTCAACTCTTCAAAAGCTACCACTACTGCGCTGTGAGAGGCCGTATGCTTTTTAAAATAGTCCACCAATCTTATTTTTTCTTCTTCCGTAGCTCCTAACTGGTTTAATATATTCAATAAATGCATTTTCATATGTCCTTGTTGAATGCCTGTGGTTACCAAGGAGCGCACGGCACCAAAGTTTTGAGCAAGGCCTGCTACCGCTACAATTTGCATTAGTTCTTGTGCAGTAGGATTTTGTAATATTTCCAAGGCGAGTTTTACCAGTGGATGTAAGGTGGTTAGGCCACCGACAGTTCCCAGGGCCAAGGGAATTTCTATCCAGAATTTAAAGATTCCGTTGTCTATACTGGCGTGCGTAAGGCTGGTATAGCGTCCATCTTTTGATGCATAGGCATGGGCACCTGCTTCTATAGCCCTAAAATCGTTTCCTGTAGCCAAAACTACGGCATCAATTCCATTCATGATCCCCTTGTTATGGGTAACGGCCCTATAGGGTTCCACTTTAGCAATATTAACGGCACGGACCATTTTTTTTGCAAAATCCTCGGCGGAAATTCCGTGGTGGCCTTTTAAATCGGAAACAGGACAACTAACCTCTGCCTTTACCACACAGTTGGGGATGTAATTGGAAAGAATACTCATGACTATTTCAATATCTTTCTCACTATCCGTAAATTCTGCATATTGCTGAGCTTCCTCCTTTAGGCAATGGGCAAACCCTTCCAGGCAGGAGTTTATGAAATTGGCACCCATGGCATCCAAGGTTTCAAAAGTGCAATGCAATTGGAAATAATCATCCAAATCCGATGTTTTATTCCTTAATTCAATACTCTTGATTCCCCCTCCCCGTTTTTCCATGTTTTTAACAATGGGAGCAACACTGTTGATCAATCTTGGTCGTACAAGCTTAAAAAATGCGATGAGTTTTTCTGTATCGCCGTGATACATAAAATGTACCTGACCTACTTTTTCCGTTCCCAGAACGGTAGTCTTAAAACCCCCACGGGACTGCCAAAATTTTGCCGCTTTACTGGCGGCTGCTACCACAGAACTTTCTTCAATGGCCATTGGAATAGCGTAGAGCTTGTTGTTTATGAGAAAATTGGGTGCAATTCCTAGGGGTAAATAAAAATTGGTGATGGTGTTTTCAATGAATTCGTCATGTAATTTCTGCAATTTTTCATCATCGTTCCAATACTGTTTTAAAATAGCGACGCTTTTCGCACTATCTTGGGTATAATGTTCGGCAATCCAGTTAATTTTATCCTCTTTGGACAGTTTGGAGAATCCTTCAATTGGTTTGGTCATTGAGCTTATAGTTACTTTGGGCAAAGATAGTAATAAGGTGTCAAAACTTTCGAGCTCCAATAAAGGATAAATATCCATTACAAAATGTTATTTTTTCATTATAAACATTCATCTTTTGTTATTTTTTTAGTAAACTTGGAGATTTGAATAAATTTTTGAAAATACTGAAATCCTGTATCGTGTTTTTCAACTAATAATAATTGAATTAAACCTATTTATTTGTGAGAAAATTCCCCGTGCTATTGATAATTGTTTTATTACTGTGCAATTTTTCAATACTCTCAGCCCAAAACAAACAGATTGCTATTGGCGAAATTTATGATGGTACCTTTACAGTGGAAAGCTTGGATAAATTGCAGTCCATGGATAATGGGAAGCAATATACCATTTTGAATATAGACAGGAGTCTAGGAATATCAACTATTGAGAAGTACGATTACAAAACGCAAAAAAAACTGGAAACCATTGTTTCTTCTTCCGCCTCGGTCCCGTTTTTTAGCTCATATGAGTTTAGTGAGGACGAATCCAAATTATTGTTGGCCACGGCAATAGAGCCTATCTTCAGGCGATCTACCTTGGGATATTTCTATGTATACGACCTGAAATCAAAAAAAATCTCCGCTGTTTCAAATTTAAAAATTCAGGAACCTTCCCTTTCTCCTGATGGCAGCAAGGTGGCCTATATATATAACAATAATATTTTTGTCTGGGATATAGCTGCCAATTATACCAAGCAACTTACATTGGATGGTGTAAAAAATAAGATAATCAATGGGATAACGGACTGGGTCTACGAGGAAGAGTTTGCCTTTGTACGGGCATTTGAGTGGAATTCAGATGGTTCTAAATTGGCATTCATTCGATTTGATGAAACCAAGGTTCCTGAATTTTCTATGGATGTTTACGGCGCCAATCTTTACCAGACACAAACAAAATTTAAATATCCCAAGGCAGGAGAGGTCAATTCGGAAGTTTCACTCCATATTGTGGATGTGGACACATACGACATAACCAAGGTCGATTTGGATGATCCATATTATATCCCTAGAATTAAATGGATGAACGACCCCAATTTTCTTAGCGTTCAGACCTTGAACCGACATCAAAACAAACTCAGGTTATATGCTGTAAATGCAAGGAATAGTACCGTTAGTATTATACTGGAGGAAACGGATGATGCCTATGTTAGCGTTACTGATGATCTTACTTTTTTAGCCGATGACAGCTTTATCTGGACCAGTGAGAAGGATGGGTTTAAACATATTTATCTGTATAATGTTGAAGGTAAGTTAATGAATCAGGTTACCAAAGGTCCGTGGGAGGTAACCAAATTTTATGGTTATGATCAAAATGAAGATCTAATTTATTATCAATCCACGGAAAATGGATCAATAAATCGAGATGTCTACAGTGTCCGTAGCAATGGAAAGAATAAAAGACGTCTGACTACCAAATTAGGGCAGAATACTGCCGATTTTAGTGCTGATTTCACCTATTTCATCAATGCGTTCTCCAATGCATCCACCCCTCCGGAATATACCTTACATAATGCCCTGAATGGAAAAAAAGTAAAGGATATATTAAATAACCAGGGGTTAATATCTAAATTGGAGGATTATAGGATTAACTCAAAGGAATTTTCCACCATCGCCATTAATGGCAATGAGCTGAATATGTGGATGATAAGACCATATGATTTCGATCCTACTAAAAAATACCCCTTATTTATGACCCAATATAGTGGTCCAGGTTCACAAAAGGTTTCGAATAGCTGGATGGATACCAATGATTATTGGTTTCAAATGTTGGCCAATGAAGGGTATATTGTTGTATGTGTAGATGGAAGGGGTACCGGGTATAAAGGAGCCGATTTTAAAAAGGTAACTTATAAGGAATTAGGAAAATATGAGGTGGAAGATCAAATAGCAGCAGCCAAAAAGTTAAGTGAACTGTCGTATATTGACGAATCAAGGACAGGAATTTGGGGCTGGAGTTATGGAGGGTTTATGTCTACCAATTGTTTGTTAAAAGGGAATGATACCTTTGAAATGGCAATTGCGGTGGCACCGGTTACCTCGTGGAGGTTCTATGATACCATTTATACGGAGCGTTTTATGCGTACACCTCAGGAAAATCCAAGTGGTTATGATGAAAACTCCCCTTTTAATTATCCAGAACTTTTAAAGGGCAAGTATTTATTGGTTCATGGTTCAGCGGATGATAATGTACATGTTCAAAATACGATGCGGATGGTAGAAGCTTTGGTGCAGGCCAACAAGCAATTCGACTGGGCGATTTACCCTGATAAAAATCACAGTATATTTGGAGGCAACACCCGCCTACACCTGTACACAAAAATGACCGATTTCATAAAAGAAAATCTATAATCCATAAATCATACTTATGCAAACAACCGCAAAACAAGTGCATCGAAAAGAATTATTCGGCCATCCGGTCGGACTTTACATCCTATTCTTTACTGAAATGTGGGAACGATTTTCCTATTATGGGATGAGGGCCATTCTGGTATTGTATTTAATTACCGAAACTACCGATAGAAATCCTGGTTTGGGTTGGACCAATATGGAAGCTCTGGCACTTTATGGTTGGTATACTATGCTGGTCTATGTGGCTTCTATTCCTGGAGGAATTATAGCGGATAGGATGCTTGGGCAAAAGAAAGCGGTAATTGTGGGTGCGGTGCTATTGGTTATAGGTCACAGTATATTGGCAATAGAACAGATGTGGGCTTTTTATACTGGACTTGGTTTTATTATCGCCGGAGTGGGCATGTTAAAGCCAAATATTTCCACTATGGTGGGTGGTCTTTACCCTAAAGGTGATATTAGAAGGGATAAAGGATTTACCATATTTTATATTGGTATAAATATAGGCGCTTTCCTTTCCAGTTTAATTGTAGGTTATGTAGGAGAGGTCTATGGCTGGCATTATGGATTCGGATTGGCTGGTATCTGTATGCTGTTGGGCCTTTTACAGTTTGTTCTTGGTCAGAAATATCTAGTGGGAGTGGGTGACTTTCTCGGGAAATCTACGAATGTTGAAGATCAGGAGGCTTTGAAGAGACCTCTTAATAAAATGGAAAAGGACAGGGTAATTGTTTTGATCCTATCTTTCTTAATGGTAATCGTATTTTTCGGAGCTTTTGAACAAGCAGGGGGGTTAATGAATATATATGCGTCGGAAAAGACCAATAGAATGTTGATGGGTTGGGAGGTACCCGCTTCTTGGTTCCAATCCCTGAACGCTTTTTTCATTATTGTGCTTGGTGCTGCGGTTGCCAACTTCTGGGCCAATCGTAAATTGAAAGGAAAGGAAGCTTCCTCACTTTTTAAAATGATCGCTGGACTGATTATTATGGGGGCTGGATTTTTGTTTATGACTGCGGCAACAGCCCAGTTTGAAAGCTCTGGGTCATCAGCCATGTATTGGTTGGTATTGGCGTATATGTTCCATACAGTGGGCGAGTTGAGTCTTTCTCCTGTTTCTTTATCATTTGTTACCAAATTGGCACCGGCCAAATACGCTTCCCTAATGATGGGCCTATATTTTGCAACAACAGGCTTAGGAAATAAACTTGCAGGATTACTGGGAGAATCCGCTTCACATCTTGGAGAGTATAGCGTATTTACAGGAATAGCCATTTTCTGTATTCTTTTTGGATTGCTTATTAGACTTTTCTTGAAAAAATTAAAGGCCTTGACACATGGTGCCGAAGATAATGAGAAGAGAATTGCACAATAATGACTTAAATCGGCAATTTGTATATTAGTCCCTTGGATTTTATGAATAGGCTGTAAAACTTGTTCTATTATTCAATACAGTAGTAAGTTGTTGTTGATCCCAAAATTAATAATTTGTAATTCTGTTGTATATGAATACCGATATTGAAAATCTATTTAAGGACAAGGTTCTTGGGCATCCAGCAGGACTATTTGTATTATTTTTTACCGAAATGTGGGAGCGTTTCTCGTTTTATGGGATGCGTATTTTATTGGTGTTGTTTTTAACGGCGCCCATTATAAGTGATAATCCTGGCTGGGAATGGCCAAGGGAACACGCTTTGGCCTTAATAGGCACCTATGCTTCACTTTTGTATTTAACCCCTATTATAGGCGGCTGGATAGCAGATAAAATAACCGGTTATAGGATGGCAGTGGTTATTGGGTGTTTAATAATGACCTTGGGCCATGCCGCTATGGCCATTGAAACTACCGCCGCTTTCTATTTGGGCCTTGCCCTGTTGGTAATTGGTACAGGGTTCTTTAAGCCCAACATTACTTCTATTATTTCCGAAATGTACCACGGTAAGGAATCCAAAAAGGATGGTGCCTATACTATATTCTACATGGGTGTTAACGCTGGCGCATTTTTTGGAATGATGCTTTGTGGATATTTGGCCGAAAACTTCGGTTGGTCCTGGGGCTTTGGGTTAGCAGGTATTTTTATGATGCTGGGTATGTTCCAATTTTGGTTGGCCAAGGATTTGTTTGGGAATATTGGTGCCAAACCTCTTAAAAAAGGGGAAACAGACATATCCTCAAATGAAGCGGATAGTAAAGAAGGAAAGCAAGGGAACAATGAGGTAGAAACCAAATTGAATCCCTTCACCCTTTTCGATAAGGTGTTGATCGTTTTATCGTCCATTGGAGGACTGCTCTATTTGTTCAACGATCCCTTTGAAAAAATACAAGGTACCAACTTGATGCCATTTAGCCTAGGGAATCTTAGTGGTACCAATGTGGTAATCCTATTTTCCTTGTTGTTATTTTTAGTTTTGTTGGTTACAAGAATAGCCAGATACCTACCTGTGGTAAGGGATCGAATTATAGCTGTGTCGATTTTTGGGTTTTTTACGGTCTTCTTTTTTGCTTTTTTTGAGCAATCCTTGGGGTCTATGACCATTTTTGCCAGAGATTATACCAATAGGGAACTCGTTGGTCAGTCGGCCATGATATTTAAGGTAGTAGATGCATTGTTAACTACAGTTCCTTTGGCAATAATAAGTTGGGTGCTGCTACTATTGGCAAAAAAGACTTTCACCCGTATAGGCTTGTCAAATATTGTATTGGCCATTGCTTTTATTGGGCTCTGGGTATTGGTTATCTATAGGATTATGGATAAATTTTCCCAAGAAGGTAATCAAGTAGATGCCACTTGGTTTGGTATTCTAAATTCATTTTTTATTATTACCCTGGCACCATTTTTTTCCAGATGGTGGGAAAGTAAATACAATCCCAGTGCCGCTATGAAATATGGTATAGGTCTTATTTTATTGGGATTGGGCTTCGCAGTTCTGTCATTTGGAGCATCGGGGATACCTTCTGGGGCACAGACCGCATCTGTCAGCATGATATTTTTAATTTTGGCGTATTTGTTACATACCATGGGTGAGTTGTGTATCTCTCCGGTAGGACTTTCCTATTTAAGCAAACTTGTGCCTGCACGTATGATCGGGTTTATGTTCGGGATCTGGTATTTGGCCATTGCTATCGGGCAAAAGGCTGCTGGAACTATGGGCGGGATGATCGATAGGATTTCCGAACAATACTCCATGGGCACCTTCTTTTTGATTTTCACCTTGGTTCCCGTGGGAGTTGGACTTATTTCAATCGTATTAAACCCACTCTTGAAGAAATTAATGCACGGCATAAGATAACTACTGCCAAGTATATATAAATGCACCATTTTCGCCCGTATGGTGAAAGGGCAGCTTTTTTTTATGGCATGTAGCTTTCCATCGAGATATATAACTTTTATAGTTGCTGCCATCTGCAATAATAATATTGGGTGCAATAGAATCCAAAAGCCTCTCTAAATTTATTTTTGGGGATTGGGTCAATACTAAGGTAGATACCTCGTAATTTTTTGGAAGGGCCATATTGGTACTATCCAGAATAACCATTCTCTTCCCTCCAATTAGATAGCTGTTTTTTATAGGTCGATGTTGCATCTCTATGATGTTTTGGGCAATGGCATAATCGTTGGCCATTCGTGCAGTGGCTTCGGGGTTGGTGCTAAATACCGTAAGTTTTTGTCCTGTTTGATGGATTAGGCCACTATTACGGCCAAGATGTCCTATCACCAAGGATTCCTTGTCTTGTGCAAGATGTCCAATGCCCAAGACATAAGATTGAAAGCAAAGGACAAACACTAGGAAGACGACTACCCTTTTGTAGGAGACTTTAATAAAGACGGTTACCATTGATATTATAATGGCATAACTGAGAATTAACTGAATCGTATCAAAAGAAATATTTCTAAAGAGAAAATTTTCCTGCTGGGCAACCAGTCCAATAATCGAATTCATCCAGCGTATTACAGTATCGTAGATGGTTACTAGAACAGGTGGTAAACTGTTGGCCAGGGACAGAACTATTACCAATATTCCAAACCCTAAAATGAATGTCAAAAAAGGAAGGATCATTAGACTTGAAATTAAAAACAGTCCTGGGAATTGATGAAAGTAAAATAGACTTATAGGGAATACCCCAAGTTGGGCGGCAATACTTACGGAAACTAGCTCCCATCCTTTTTTTATAATCCAGTATTGGGGAATCCAAAGTTTTTGCAATAAGGGATATATCCATACAATTGCAAAAACAGCGGCATAACTTAATTGAAACCCTACCTGAAATAGTAGTAGCGGATCCAACAGCAGTAAAATAAAGAACAGTGACAGGGCCAGAATATTAAAATGACTTGTAGGCCTGTTCAAGTACAGGGCATAGGCTACAAAGGTGAACATGGTTGTTGCCCTTAGAATGGAGGCAGAAAGTCCGGCCAAGAGCGCAAATGCCCATAATAGCAGGACAATAACAACCAATTTTATGGTTCTCCCTTTTGGCAGGAGTTCCAATGGCCTAAGTAAAAAATGGAACAATCCCAAAAGGATTCCGATATGTAAACCGGACAATGCCAAGATGTGATAGGCTCCTGCAGCTTTATATTCCGTGTCGATTTCTGCCGTTATTTCATTCCGTTGCCCAAGTAGAAGTGCCTGGATAACACCTAATTCTTCAGCACCAAAGTCCTCTTTTTTTAAATTATGAATGATATGGCCCCTTATTCTGTAAGCTGTTCCAAAGATGGTTGTGGAAGCCTGTGGCTTTAAATAGTATTCATGCCCTTCAAGTTTTACCTGATGTTCTATCCCAATATTGGAAAGGTATTTTTTGTAATTGAACTGATGCGGGTTTAGGGGTGGTGCAATAGGGTAGAGGGTGGTGTAGGCCAATATTTCATCATCTACCATAAGGGGCTTAACCGAAGAATCCACCGCTATATTCAATAGTATTTTACCGCTAACCTTTAAGCTGTCCATGCCAATAACATTGGCCACATATCTATCCGAATAGCCATTGGGTTTTAATACTTCACGAATTTTATAAGTGTAGGCCCTATTTTTGTCAAGATTTTGTTGGCTGTAGTGCCGGCCAAGATTGTGGGACTCCCTTAGGGTTAAACTTAATATGCCTATGGCTATGGCCAAAAGTCCAGTGAAAAATGCAAAAAGGAAGGTGGGCAGTTTATGGTAATAGGCAAATACAACTCCCAATAGGATTAATGAAGCTGCGGTTAAGGAAAGAGATAGTGGAAGAGACGGACCCAGGTAATATCCAATTAAGATTCCACAGATCAGGCACAAGGTAAGCTTTACGGTTGTAAACTGCAGCAGACGCATCCTAGAGGATCCGGGCAGCCTTTATAAAGGCATAGTTCCAATAACCCTCCTGCAAAGAGGAAACTATAACACCTCGGGATGAGGTGGAATGGATGAATTTTATATCATCCCCGTCTACCTGTACTACCAGGCCTACATGGTTTATGTTGTTCTTTCTTCTGGAGGTCCCAAAAAAAAGTAGGTCGCCCTTGCTGACCTCCTTTAAATTTATTTTTTGTCCTTCCTCTGCCATTTGATAAGAGGCTCGTGGCAATTGAATATCATGTTCCCCGAAAGCAACGTAAAGCAATCCGGAGCAATCCATACCTTTGTTGGTAGTGCCTCCAAATTTATAGCGGGTGCCCGAAAACGTCAGGGCAGTATTTATGATTTGCTCACTTATTTTGTTCGCGGGTTTGTTTATGGATTCACCGCCTAAAGGAGTCTCGCCTTTTATTTCGGTTGGTCTTTCGGAAGCTTCCACGGTTATTTTTCTTTCTTCGCGAGAGGTAGTTTTTTTCTTAGCCGCTCCGCAGCCAACCAGTAATGTAATTAGGAATAAAGAAAGAAATCTTTGGATCATCCAAGTAAAAGTTAGTGCTCTTGGATATCAAATTTAAATAATTAATTTAAAATCCGTCATTTTTTTCGGAAAACCCTTATGACTACTTCCAATTAAATCGTCAATAATTGCTTTTTCCATCTATAAGATTTTAGGTTTTGTGGTGGTTAAAATTAGGGTAACCCATTGTTCCACGAACCAACAAAAATTTTCAATGATCCATTTGGGCACTTTGGATTATTAGTGATGCTGCTTTTTCACTGGCGCCCTTGCCTCCAAGTTTTTTTTCCAATTCGTAATAAGCTTCAAACTGCTTCTTTCTTTCGGGTCCGTTCAAAATTTTATCGAGCTCTTTGGTTAGGTTTTTGGTATTCAAATCGCCTTGGATAAGTTCCTTTACTACTTCTTTATCCATTATAAGATTAACAAGGGAAATAAACTTAAGGGTAATGATCCTTTTGGCAATTTGATAGGATATCCAATTGGCACGGTAACAGACTACTTGTGGAATCTTAAAAAGGGCCGTTTCCAAGGTGGCGGTGCCGCTGGTTACCAGGGCGGCATAGGATAGGCTTAATAAATCGTAGGTCTTGTTGGAAATAAGACTTACTTGGGACGATTTCAGAAAGGGCTGGTAAAATTCCAGATCCAAACTGGGAGCCCCTGCAATTACAAATTGAAATTTTGGGAAAGATTTTGTAACCGATAACATAAGGGTAAGCATTTTTTGAACCTCCTGTTTTCTGCTTCCCGGCAAAAGGGCAATAATAGGTTTTTGCAAATCCAAATTATTCTCTTCCCTAAATTTTTTATCGCTGGTCCTGGGAATGTCACCTATGGCGTCTATAAGGGGATGGCCAACAAAATTAACAGGATAGTGGTGTTTTTTTTCATAAAACTCCTTTTCAAAAGGAAGAATTACGTGCATGGCATCAATATCGTTTTTTATCTTATGTATTCTGCCCTCCCGAGAGGCCCATATTTGCGGGGAAATATAATAATTGGTCCTAAATTTGTTCTTTTTTGCCCAAGAGGCTATTCTAAGATTAAAGCCGGAATAGTCTATAAAGACAATTACATCTGGATTAAAATCGCTGATATCTTCTTTGCAAAAGGCGATATTTTTAAAAATTTGGTTGATATTTGATATCACCTCGAGGAAGCCCATAAAGGCCATTTCCTTGTAATGCTTTACCAAGTCGCCTCCTGAGGCCTTCATTAGATCGCCGCCCCAACAGCGAATGTCGGCATCCGAATCCTGTTTTTTAAGGGCTTTTATGAGGTTGGAGCCATGCAGGTCGCCCGATGCCTCGCCAGCGATGATATAGTATTTCATCTGTTTAGTTTCTGTGGTTCATTAGTAGTTCTGCCATTTATTGCTATGGATAGCCCCAAGTCCGATGCTAAAAAACTTTGTAATACAATATTAGCATAGCGGTTAATAGGGTGGCGATCATAACACCCCTTGCCCTATAATCCCTACGAATTTTTAAAAAACCAAAAAAGGCAACTAAGTTTAGAATGGCCCCTAGCGCCAATAAACTTCCTATATGTCCCTGTTGAACGGCGGCCTGGTAGGTTTCTACGATGCCAAAGTCCGAGAAGATCAATATATATAATAAAGTTCCAAGCGTATTGGCAATTAGACCAACTATTAATCCAATTAATATTTCTTTTTTAATCATTTAGTTTCCAATTGTTAATATTTTGAATTGCGTGGTGTGCCGTTAGGTCAAATTGCGTGGGGACTACTGAAACATAGTCTTGGGACAGGGCATATTCGTCCGTGTCCTCTCCCTTGTCCAAAAGTTCAAACTCGCCTGTAAGCCAATAATATTCCTTTCCACTGGGGTTGGTTCTTTTGTCAAATTTTTCTTTCCAGTTGGCTCTGGCCTGCCTGCAAATTTTTATGCCCTTGGGTGCCTTATTGTCGGTTTTGGGAATATTAACGTTGAGCACAACCCCATTGGGAATGCCATTGCTTAGGGCCTCCCGGACTATTTTTTGAACTGCCTCCTTGCTGGCCTCAAAGTTGGCGTTCCAGGAATAATCACAAAGGGAAAAGCCTATGGCAGGTATACCTTCAATTCCGGCTTCAATAGCGGCACTCATAGTACCGGAGTAAATAACATTGATAGAGGAATTGGATCCATGGTTTATACCGCTTACACATAGATCGGGTTTTCTTTCCAGGAGTTCCTGAAGGCCAAGTTTTACACAGTCGGCCGGAGTTCCGCTACAACTGTATTCTTCAGTTGCACCGTTTTCCAGATCTACTTTGATCTTTTTTATATAAAGGGTGTTGTCTATAGTTATGGCATGCCCCATCCCCGATTGCGGACTGTCCGGGGCCACTACGACTACCTCTCCCAATTCCATCATAAATCCAATCAATGCCCTTAAGCCAGGGGCTGTAATTCCGTCGTCGTTGGTCACAAGGATCAAAGGTTTCGTCATGGTATATAATTTATGCTGCAAAAATACGTTTTTAATCTATTATCGCTTTTTGTATTAAGAAGGGTGTATGATGAAATTTTGCACTGAATTTATGGAAATGGCAGTATACTTCCAACCTTTGTCAGTGTCCTAGGCAATTGAGATATTAACAAAAGATTAATGGCATATAGGTATAATATGGCACGATTTTTTCGTTATCTTAGAGTAATTGGCATATTCGACCACTTTTAAAAGGCAAAACTTGGATTGCAGAGGTGGTTTGATTAATTTTAGATGATTGTAAGATAACAAAAAGGAGGGGTGGTTTCTATTTAAAAAATTACTCCAAATGTGGAAAAACAATAAAAAAGAATAGATGAAAAGAAATTTAGCCTACGCATTGATTGTAATGCTTGTTGCCGTAGCTTCATGCAGTTTTACCAACAAATCTTTTGAAACTGATGACAAGGACAAATTATTGTTGGATCTTATTACCTATGTATTGGAACGCGGCCATTACCAGCCAAAAGATATTGACGATGATTTTTCGGTTAATGTTTTTGAAGGCTTTTTGGATATTTTAGATCCCACAAAAAGATATTTTTTGGAAAGTGATATTCAGGAATTTGAAAAATATAAGTTTCAGTTGGATGATCAGATAAAGAATACCGATATAACTTTTTTTGATATGGTCTACCAACGCCTATTGAAGCGAATGGAAGATGCCAAGGAGATCTATAAAGAGGTTTTGGATGAACCTTTTGATTATTCGGTGGACGAAACCATTGAAATCAATTACGATGGTCAAGGATATGTGGACTCTCGCAAAGATTTGAAAGAACGTTGGAGAAAGCAGTTAAAATATGCCACTTTGGGCACTTACGATTCCAAACTTAATTTGAACAAGGAATCTGCCAAGGCGGGAACTGATGGGGGTGAGCCTGTAGCTTTTGAAGACGAAAACAGTGCTGCCGGACCATTAACTCCGGAGCAGGCTGAAAAGGCAGCAAGGGAATCTACCAAGAATACCCTGGATGATTATTTCGATTTTATAGATGATTTGGAACGTAAGGATTGGTTTGTACAATACTTGAACACCATAGTTGAAGTATTTGATCCACATACCTTCTATTTTGCTCCGGACGACAAAGAAAAATTTGATACCAGTATGTCTGGTAAATTTGAAGGTATTGGTGCCCGACTTCAAAAGAAAAAAGATCAGACCAAAATTGTAGAAATTATTTCCGGTGGACCCGTATGGAGAGATCAGCAATTGGAAGTTGGTGATGAGATATTAAAAGTAGGTCAAAATGGTGAAGCACCAGTGGATATTGTTGGTATGCGTTTGGATGATGCCATAAAGTTTATAAAAGGCCCTAAAGGTACTATCGTAGATTTGACGGTTAGAAAAGTAGATGGTTCCCTTGTGGTAATTTCCCTTACGAGGGATGTGGTGGAATTGGAAGAGTCCTATGCCAAATCTGCCGCCATAATTAAGGGTAATCAAAAATATGGACTTATCAATCTACCCAAGTTTTATGTGGATTTTGAGGACTATAATGAAAGAAACGCCGCTACGGATGTGGCGCAGGAAGTAGAAAGACTAAAAGAAGCAGGAGCGGAGGGGTTGATCTTGGATCTTCGTGATAATGGTGGCGGATCCCTTAAAACAGTGGTTGAAATGGCTGGGTTGTTTATTAAGGACGGACCAATTGTACAGGTAAGGTCTACCGATAAAAAACCAGAAGTTTACAATGATAAGGACGAACGTATACAATGGGATGGACCATTGGTAGTTTTGGTAAATGAATTGTCTGCTTCTGCATCCGAGATTTTGGCTGCGGCCATTCAGGATTATAAAAGAGGGGTGGTTATAGGTAGCAAACAAACTTTCGGAAAGGGAACCGTTCAAAATTTAATTCCCTTGGAGAATATTGTAAGAGGCAATGAGCACGGTGATCTTGGGGCTATTAAGTTGACTACCCAAAAATTCTATAGAATAAATGGCGGGTCAACCCAATTGGAAGGGGTTAAGAGCGATGTTGTTGTTCCAGATCGCTATAGTTATATAGACCTAGGGGAAAGGGATCAGGAAAATCCCTTGACCTGGGATAAAATTTCCCCAGCGGAGTATACTCCTTGGGATGGTTATATTGATTACGAGGCCACTATTGCCAGCAGCACTAAAAGAATGGCCCAGAACAATCAAATAAAATTGATAGAGGAAAATGCCCAGTGGATCAAAAAAGCACAGGATGAAACCGTAGTCTCTTTGAAATATGACGAATATAAGAAGGGGTTGGAATTGGATAAGGAAAAAGCCAAGTATTTTAAGACCATCTCGGATTACGATTCTCACTTAAGCTTTGAATCTTTGCAATATGAAAAGGAGTTGTTTACGCAAGACTCTGTACTAAGGGAAAAGCGTGATCGTTGGCATAAAGATTTGGCCAAGGATGTTTATGTAGAGGAGGCTGTTAACGTTTTGCAGGATCTTAAATTGAATAACATAAAGAATTCTAAATTGGCCAGTGTAAAAGGCTAATTGTAGATAATCATAATAAATTAAAACCTGCTCCTAGAGCAGGTTTTTTTTATGAATTTTCTATCTTGTTTCTTATTGCAATAAGTGGTAATTGGTTAAAAAATAGATCACCTTTTCGGCCGGCATTTCACAGGGCTTTAACTGCTCACCCTTTTCCGAAATATAAAAGTTAAAACTGATGAAATCTTTGCCGCCCAACTCCTCTGCATAGACTTTGGTACTCCTTCCTTCATTGAAATCTGTTCGGGTAAGGGCATATTTTTTGCTTTGGAACAGGACGATAGAGTAGCCCAATGGAATGGCTTTTATATATTTTAAGAGCATTTTATTTCCAAGGCGTTAATGGTGTTCTTAGTCTATGAGCTACAGGACAGCATGGAACATCCTACTTTGTGCCTGGCCCATTCCGGTCGCTTAACAAACCATTTTTCTGCTTGCTTTTGCTCTTGATACGGATTTTTTAATAATTGGAAAAATTCATCCAAGAGGGAGTAGTCCCCTTTGTCCGCAGCATCTATGGCCAGTTGAGCCATGTAATTTCTCAGGACATATTTTGGGTTTACTTCGTTCATTTTTTCCGCTCTCTGCCGGTCGCTTATATTTTCCTTTTGTAATCTATCTACGTATTCGGTAAACCATAACTTCCATTTTTTCAGGATATCGCCCTTGACTTCTTCTTTTACGTAAAAGGCATCCATCACTGGGTTCAAAAAGTCTTCATTTGTAGAACTATCTTTTGTAATACGGTTTAGATTTCTAAAAAATATGGTCATATCCGTTTCGGTCAATTGTAAGTTGTCTTCCAATCTGCCCAAAAGCTCTGCGTCATTTTCATCATAATTGAAAAGCCCAATTTTAGATTTCATCATTGAGAGATATTTTGTGGAATAATTATTACGGTATTCCGTTAATATTCCTTCAAGCGCTTTGGCATCCTCTATTAAGGGGAACAGGGCATTTGCCAATTGATAAAGGTTCCATAGGCCAATGTTTATTTGATTCCCATATCTATAGCGCTTATACTGCCGGTCTGTGGTATTGGGGGTCCAACCTTCTTCGTAACCTTCCAGCCATCCATAGGGGCCGTAATCTATAGTAAGACCAAGAATTGACATATTATCTGTATTCATTACCCCGTGCACAAAACCTACGCGTTGCCAGTGGATGATCATATCAAGGGTGTTGTTGGTAACCTCCCTAAAAAATTGGAGATAAGCTTCCTTGCTACCCTCCTTTATACTAGGAAAGAAATGCCTTATGGTGTAATCCGTGAGTGTTCTTAAGGTTTTTTTATCCTGTCTGGCCGCAAGAATTTCAAAATTTCCAAAGCGTATAAAAGAGGGTGCCACCCTGCAAACCACGGCTCCCTTTTCGTATTCAGGATTGCCATTATATAGTACATCCCTTAGTACTTGGTCTCCTGTAAGTGCTAGTGATAGTGCTCTTGTAGTGGGTACTCCCAGGTGGTACATAGCTTCGCTGCAAAGGTATTCCCTAATAGAGGAACGCAATACCGCCAGTCCGTCGGCGGTTCTGGAATAAGGGGTTTCCCCTGCGCCCTTAAGTTGTAGCGCCCATTGTTTATTATTGTGGTTAACTTCGAATAAATTAATGGCACGGCCATCTCCCAGCTGTCCGGCCCAATTACCAAATTGGTGACCTCCGTAGCACATGGCATAAGGATTGGTGCCAGGTACTACCGAGTTTCCACTAAAAATACTTATGAACTCCTCGGACCTTAGATCGTCTTGGGTCAGCCCCAGATCTTCGGCCAATTCATTGGAGGCATGGATCAAGCTAGGGTTTGCGGTCGATTTTGGTTTTACATAGGAATAGCATGCCTGCATGACCTGTCTTCTTGTATTTTCGCGGACAGGGTCGGCAGGGAGTTCAGTATTAAAGGTATCCTTAATGTTAAGGTTCATAAGATGTTTATTCAATTATCGAGTTCCATTTTTCACTTCTTCTGGCAACAGCCTTTATATATGAGCATACCGCTACTGCCTTATATCCTTCTTTGGTCAACTGCTCAAAGCTGCGCTCCACTAGTTCCTTGCCATATCCTTTGCCCCTAAGTTTAAAGGGTACCTCGGAATAGGTCAAATACATTTTATGATCCCGTAACTGGTATACCACCTTGGCAATTTCGCCATTAATAGCCATGGTAAATCTATTGTTATCTTTTTCGTGCACTACGGTCAAATTATCTGTGTTAATGTTATTTTGCATTTAATACTCCCTATAAATTTTGATGATTGTAATTTCCAAATTATGCGGAATTGTTTTAGAATGTCCGCTGTATTGGATAAATATGGAACGGGCCACGATTAATTATTGGCCTTACCTTATCTCCTATATGATGCCCTTGTAATTATTCCCAAAATAGGCTATGCCAATAGTTGGTGTGCCTAAACTTTTGTTCTTTTAATTTTATCGGCATGCATTTTTCTAAGCTTGCTTATTTTTGGGGAAATAACGGCGCTACAGTAGCCCTGCGACTGATTATTTCTATAATAATCCTGATGATATTCTTCGGCCTCATAAAAAGTTTCCAAAGGACTTATTTCCGTAACAATGGCCTGCTCGTAATATGGCGCCACTTCCTTTAGGACCAACCCGGCAATTTCTTTTTGGGAGTCGTTGTGATAGTATATTACAGATCTGTATTGAGTCCCAATATCTGCTCCCTGTCTATTTAAGGTGGTAGGGTCATGGGTGGTCATAAAAATGACCAAGATGTCCTCATAGGAGATGATATTGGCGTCATAGGTTATTTGTACCACTTCCGCATGGCCAGTTAGGCCGGAACATACTTCCCTATAGGTAGGCTTGCCCGGCGCATTTCCGCCGGTATATCCCGAAATTACCTTTTGTACACCACGCACTTCCTGGAAAATGGCTTCAACGCACCAAAAGCATCCACCTCCTACGGTAGCGATCTCTAATTTTTTACTGCTCATCTGATACCCTTTCTTTAACTATTTTCATAGATTCTGAATTAATACAATAACGCAAGCCACTGGGTTCTGGTCCGTCCGGAAACACATGCCCCAAATGGGCATCACAGGTATTGCACAATACTTCTACCCTTAGCATACCAAAAGAAGTGTCCTTGTGGTATTTAATGGCGTTTTCTTTTATAGGCTGTGTAAAACTTGGCCAGCCCGTGCCCGAATTAAATTTTATGGTGGAATCGAATAAGGGGGTTTCACAACATATACAACTATATTTCCCCGTCTCATAGCTACTGCAAAGCGCACCGCTATGTGGTGCTTCGGTTCCCTTGTTTCTTGTAATCCTAAATTGTTCCGGAGTTAATAGGTCTCGCCATTCCTCTTCTGTTTTTTCCACTCTTTTATCGGGCAGTGGGTTTCCCTTAACACTATAATTAATAATATCTTTCCAAGTTAACATGAATATTTTCCTTTCTTTTTTATTGTTTATATAGTAATCGGTATTGTATATAATATTTGTCTTTAGTGGCATTGAGAGTGTTGAAATGATAGGGCCATCAACATTTTTATGCACAAAATTGGTCGTACAAAAAGACCAATACTTACACCTATGGAAATTCCCGAATGGTAGTTTTAATCTATATTTACACTATGAATAAATATAGGAAAAATAGGATAATTTATACCACCCTGTTGCTGGTTTGTGTGGTCCTATTTTGGATATTCGATAATTTTTATACGCCCGCCCCTTATTCCTTGCCTGAAGGAGAGGGAGATAGGACGGAAATTCCGCAGTGGCTATGGCCTAGTTCCACCACTGGTGAAATAGTACAGCATGCCCATTTTGCCCTGTCCTATAATGAAGCTTATGAACAGGCGGAGTGGGTGGCCTATGTATTGGAGAAATCGCACTTAACCTATGATGATAGGAAAAGACCACTTTTTCTTGAGGATCCTAAGGTGAGTAGCAGATCGGCAGATTGGAGGAACTACAAAGGCTCGGGATATGATAGGGGACATTTATGTCCGGCCGGGGATCGCAGATTCTCCAAAAATGCCTATAACGAAACTTTTTACACGAGCAATATTACTCCACAGGATAGGGAATTTAACGCAGGAGTCTGGAATAGGTTGGAGCAGCAGGTGAGGTATTGGGCCAAGAAGGATGGTCCATTATTTGTTGTAACTGCGGGAGTTTTGGAAAGGGGGTTGCCCGGTATAGGGGAGGAGGATGTGGCCGTTCCAAAATATTTTTATAAGATCGTGGCCAAAGGACAGGGGGATAATCTAAAGATTATAGGGTTTCTCTTTCCCAATAAGGAGAGTAGCGGAAAATTGGATCAATTTGTGGTTCCTGTGGATTCTCTTGAAAAAATGACGGGGATAGATTTCTTTACCGATTTGCCCGATGAACAAGAGGATTTTTTGGAGGCTGGTTTAAATACCAGCGGTTGGAGATTTTAAGTCAGTTCATTTAATCTATTGGCATCCAATTTTAAGAAAATGAACAATAGTGCCGTAAAAAACAACAAACCAGAACCTCCATAGCTGAAAAAGGGCAGAGGTATTCCAATGGTAGGCAGTACTCCTATAACCATACCTATATTTATGAAATAGTGTACAAACAATATAGAGATTACGCCATAACCGTACATACGACTAAAGTCGTTTTTTTGGCGCTCGGATAGGTAGACCAGTCGTAATAGTAATGTTGTGAAAAGAATTACCACAGTGGCAGTACCCATAAATCCCCATTCCTCGCCTACGGTGCTAAAAATATAATCTGTATGTTGTTCGGGGACAAAATCGCCTTTGGTGCGCGTTCCCTCTAAAAATCCTTTGCCCGATAGGCCGCCAGATTCAATGGCTTTTTCAGATTGATAGGTATTATAGCCTATGTCCTTACGAATCTCTTCCAATTTCTTCGGGTCCTTTTCCAATCGAAGCCATAGACTAAAGCGATCCCTATGCCTTTGTTCAAAAACGGAATTAAAAACAAAATTGACCGAAAGGGAGAATAGAACAATGGCTACGTAAATAAGGGCAACCGGTATTATGGGCACCTTGAAGGATGGCTTTTTTAATAATAGGAACAGCGCCAATAAAAGTCCAAGGATTATGGCTACCCAAATAGTACCGAACATCAGCGTCAAGATAAATATAAGAATTACCATAAACCCTATTCCGAGATAGTATAGGGGAAGGCCTTCCCTAAAAATTACAAAGATCAAGGCAAAGAAGACCAGGGCACTTCCTGGATCTGGCTGGGGAATGATCAAGAATGCGGGAATCAAAATAATTAAAATTGCAATCAATTGATCTTTCTGCCGCTTTATATCTGTCTGTATGTCACTTAAATATTTTGCCAGGGCAAGTGCGGTCGCAACTTTGGCAAATTCAGAGGGTTGAAGGTTAAAAAAACCGAGGTCGTACCAAGAGGTCGCCCCGGCAATGGTCTTGCCAAATATAAAAAGGCCCAAGAGCAATACTATGGATATAATGTAGAACAGACTGGAAAATCGTTCGTAAAAATTGGCTTCCAAAGCCAGGATAATAATAATGGAGAGCGCACTTGTTCCTATAAAAAACAATTGTTTTCCATGTAATGAGGAAAAATTGAATATGGAGGGGTTGTCGTCGGTAAAGGTACTGGAATAAATATTTATCCAACCAATAAAAACTAGGGCAATGTAAATTAGAACGCTAAACCAATCCAAGCGCTTAAGGACACTTTTACCAGACACGCTCATTTATTTTAAAGGGTTGTCCGCTATAGGGCTTCGCATATTCTTCTTCCAATGTTTTTTCAAGCATTCTTTTTTCCAAGTCTACCCTCGTTATTTCCCCCTTTAGATATTTTTCAATCATAAGGGAAGCAATGTGACCCGCATACCGCGATCCAAAGTATCCGTTCTCAATGTACACGGCTATGGCTATTTTTGGATTGTCCACGGGTGCAAAGGCAACAAAAACAGAGTTGTCCGTTAGTTGGGTGCGTTCCCCATTGATTCTTGTGAAGTTTTCTACCGTTCCTGTTTTGCCAGCAATTTCTATTCCCTCTATTTGAAGCCTGGCCGCCGTACCTTTTTTGTATACTTCGGCCATTCCCTGTACAACAGGTTCAAAATATTTTTTATCAATAGAAGTATGTTTGGCCTCTGTGAATTCTGGGATACTGATAGCGTCGCCCCCTATTTTTTTAAGCACATGTGGGGTAAAATAATGTCCTCTATTGGCAATGGCAGCGGTCATATTGGCCAGTTGAATAGGGGTAACCTCTACCTCTCCTTGCCCTATGGAATTGGATATTATAGTGGAGGACGACCACCTATTTTCTCCATAAATTCGGTTGTAATATTCCTTGTTGGGTATTCGTCCCGGTCTACCCGTGGGGAGGTCATATCCCAAAAAGGTTCCCAATCCAAAACTTTTTACATGTTTTTCCCATGCATCCATACCTTCTGCAGAAGTTGGAAATTGGTCATAGATTTTGCGGAAAGCCCCTGCAAAATAGGCATTACATGATAGGTATATGCCAGAATTTAAATTTCGTGTTCCTCCTCCGCAATGGCAGCCTCTTTTTCTTTTGCCTACGTAGAAACCGTTGTAGCAATGAAAAGTAGTTTCGGGAGTAATGGCACCTTCTTGTAGGGCAACAAGGGCGTTTATGGTCTTAAATGGCGATCCAGGGGATTGAGAGGCCAAGATGGAACGGTCAAATGTGGGCTTTGAAATGGTATCATAATGCAATTTGCTGTAGTTCCTTGATCTTTCCCTGCCTACCAATAGGGCCGGGTCGTATGTTGGTCCTGAAATTAAGGCCAATATCTCACCGGAGGCCGGTTCTAGAGCTACTATTCCCCCATGTTTCCCTGTCATCAACTTTTCACCGTATTCCTGTAGAATTTTGTCTATGGTAACGGTTATTTGTTTTCCCTGCTCTGGGAGTGTATCCAGTGTGCCGGTCTTATAGGGGCCAATATCTCTATTAAATCGGTCTTTTTGTATGTATTTTACGCCTTTTCGTCCCCTTAGGATCGTCTCGTATTCCTTTTCAATGCCGGTAGTTCCCTTTAACTCACCCGCAGCGTAGGACGGGTTTCTTTCCAGATCCCATTCGTTGACTTCGCTGATGTATCCCAAAACGTTGGCGCCACTGTTGGTGTCGTAATATCTAAGTGATCTTTTTTGAATATAGAACCCTTCAAATCTCCTCATTTTTTCCTGAAGCCTTCCGTAGTCCTCTTTGGATAGCTGAGGTACCAAAACAGAGGGAAGTCTAGGGGAATAGACCCTGGCTTTCCTTAGTTGGGACACAAACCTATCTTTGTCAATTCCCAATAGCTTGCAAAATTCAAGGGTGTCCAAAGGCTTTACCTCCCTTGGAATGACCATTACGTCATAGGCCGGTTGGTTTGCCACCAGAAGTTTTCCGTTTCTATCGTATATATAACCCCTTTCCGGATAATCATAAACTGCTTTTATCGCCGGATCTTCCAATATCTGATTGGGGGAAAAACTAAATATCTGGAGATAGGACAATCTGCCGATAAAAGTTATTCCAACCAGTAATATAATGGAGGATAAAAGGATTTTTCTCATTCTTTTTTAACACTAAAAAGTGAATTTAATAGTAAACACAATATTAAGGTGGCAATACTGATAGCCAATACTTTCCTCAAAATTAACAGTGTATTTTCAAAACTGAAAATTTCCAGGGTAAAGAAAACTAAATGGTGTATTATAATTAATAACGTTAAAAATGTAATTTGTTGTGCCCTAGTTGTGTTGGTTAGTTTAAAATTTTGGAATTCGTAATTTACCCCAAAACAAAAGCGCATTATGGTTGGTCTTAAATAGGCAATGGTAACGGTGGCTGCTGCATGAATGGCAACGGTGTCCGAAAATAAATCTATTAAGAAACCCAGGAGAAAACTTAACAGTAGGAACAATTGTCTTTTTTCCTTAATGGGATACCAATAGAGAAATAGAATATACACCATAGGGTTTATATATCCAAAAAAATTGAGCTTATTAAAAACCAATACCTGTACCAAAATTAATAGTACAAATCTAATTATGTTAATAAAGTAGCTATTGCGAATCATTATTGGTCTTGGCTTCTAATTCTATTATTTCCTCCCGTTGAACGTTTTCTATGATGTAAATGCTCCTAACTGCGGCCATGTTGTTAAAGAGCTTAATGTCTATACTATATGAGCTTTGTGAATTGTTGAGATCAAAATTCTTGATGACTCCTATGGGTATGTTTTCCGGGAAGATGCTGGAACTGGCACCCGTAACTATGGTGTCCCCAATTTTTACAGGTACCAATCTTTCAACGTCGGCAAGCTGTACGGTGTTATAGTCCTTGGTATCCCAAACCAATGAACCGTAATGGTTGGTGTTCTTAATTTTTGCGTTGATTCTGGATTTGGTATTCAAAATACTCTGTACCGTGGCAAAATTTTTAGACGTATTTTCTACTATTCCAAGGATCCCATTGGCGGTTATTACGCCCATATCGGGTTTTATCCCATCTGCACTTCCTTTCTTGATCGTAATATAGTTTCTTGGCAGGCTATAACTGTTCTTTATTACTTGGGAAGCTACCACCCCGTAAGTAATATTGGTCGTGTCCAATTGCATGGAATCTTCCTTTTTTTGGTTAAAAAGAAGCTTCCGCAATCGCTTATTTTCCTCTACTAATTTTTTATTCTCCTCTCCAAGGCCAAAATAGGTGGTTATATTGCTTGTGGTCTCATAGATATTTCCTGTTAACCAGTTCGAGGAATTAAAGTATTTGGAACGGTGATAGGAATGGGATTGTACGGTAAGCGCCAAGGATATGATCAACAAGAAAAGATAGAGCAAGAAATTTTTATATCTTAATATAAAGTTGATAATCTGCCGCATTCACTTAAATTGTTTTGTAAAACCTTATTTGGGCAACTGCCCAATAAGGAATTAAAGCCTGTTTGCTATTCGTAACCTTTTAAAAAGGTAGTGCTGATTGTAGGGGGTAAATAAACTATTTAATTAAAATACTCTTATATCGCTCCAAGTTTTTTAAAGCAATACCGGTACCCCTTACTACTGCCCTAAGAGGATCTTCGGCTATATATACCGGTAGATCGGTTTTTTGGGACAAACGCCTGTCAAGTCCCCTTAACATGGATCCGCCACCGGCCAAATAAATACCTGTATTATAGATATCCGCTGCCAGTTCCGGAGGGGTTTGCGATAGGGTTTCCATTACGGCATCTTCTACCCTTAGTATGGATTTATCCAAGGCCTTGGCTATTTCCCGGTATGATATGGATACTTGTTTTGGTTTACCGGTTAGTAGATCCCTTCCTTGAACGGACATTTCATCCGGAGGGGTCTGTAGATCTTCTGTAGCCGAACCAATGGTGATTTTAATATTCTCTGCTGTACTTTCCCCAACATAAAGGTTATGTTGCGTACGCATGTAATAGATAATGTCGTTTGTGAAAACGTCTCCTGCAATCTTGACCGATTTGTCGCAAACAATTCCGCCCAGGGCAATTACTGCAATTTCAGTTGTACCACCCCCTATGTCAACGATCATGTTCCCTTTGGGTTGCATTATATCCAAGCCGATACCTATGGCAGCTGCCATAGGCTCATGAATAAGGTAGACCTCTTTACCGTTAACACGTTCAGCGGATTCCTTAACGGCACGCATTTCAACCTCTGTAATTCCTGAAGGGATGCAGATAACCATTCTCAAGGCCGGTGGAAACCACTTTTTCTTTAGTGCCGGGATATTCTTGATGAACATATTGATCATCTTTTCAGAGGCATCAAAATCGGCAATAACCCCATCCTTTAAGGGACGGATGGTCTTTATATTTTCATGGGTCTTTCCTTGCATCATATTGGCTTCCTTGCCAACGGCAATGATTTTGCCACTTATTCTGTCCCTGGCTACAATAGATGGACTGTCTACCACCACTTTGTCGTTGTGAATGATGAGGGTGTTGGCAGTACCTAAGTCTATTGCAATCTCCTCGGTTAAGAAATCAAAGAATCCCATTATATGTTGTTATATTTCGGTTTAAATGTCAGTTTGATCGTTAAAAGTAATAAAATTAATGTTTAAAATGACGTGTGCCAGTCATTACCATTGCAATTCCATTTTCATTACAATAATCGATACTAAGTTGATCCTTGATGGAACCTCCAGGCTGTATAACGCTGGTTACTCCACTTTTATGCGCAATTTCTACACAATCCGGAAAAGGAAAGAAGGCATCACTGGCCAATACCGCTCCATTTAGATCAAAATTGAAGGACTGGGCTTTGTGGATAGCTTGGTTTAGGGCATCTACACGAGAAGTTTGGCCTGTTCCACTGGCGCACAACTGTTTGTTTTTGGCAAGAACAATAGTGTTACTTTTGGTGTGTTTACACAATTTTGAAGCAAAGATCAGATCTTCCAGTTCCCTATCAGTGGGTTTTTTATTGGTAGCATTGGTAAGGTCGGAAATTTTATCGGTCTTTTCATCTTTTTCCTGAACTAAAACTCCGTTTAAACAAGTTCTAACCGTCATTTTTGGAAGGTCAACCTCATTCTGTACCAAAATGATTCTGTTTTTCTTCCCTTTTAAGATGTCAAGGGCCTCTGGGGTATAGCTAGGGGCAATCACTACTTCGCAAAACAGATTGTGTATTTCTTCGGCCGTAGGTTTGTCTATTTCAACATTGCTGATCAATATTCCGCCAAAAGCAGAAACAGGATCCCCTGCCAAGGCATCAACATAGGCCTGATGAATTGTAGGCCTGGTTGCAAGACCACAGGCATTATTGTGTTTTAATATGGCGAAGGTGGGGGCATCGTTCTTGAATTCCTGGATAAGGTTAACCGCGGCATCCACATCCAACAAATTGTTATAGGAAAGTTCCTTTCCGTGAAGTTTGTTAAACATTGCATCGAAATCACCAAAGAAAAATCCTTTTTGATGGGGATTTTCTCCATAGCGCAACACTTGTCCGTTGGTTTCACTTAATTTAAACGCGGCCTCTTCATGGTTCTTGTTGAAATAGTTAAAGATGGCAGAATCGTAATGTGATGACACATTGAAAGATTTTGTAGCAAAACGTCTGCGGTCTTCCAAAGTAGTGCTGCCATTTCCTTTGGTAATCATTTCCAGAACTTCGTCATAATCGTTCATAGAGGAAACGCAGAGTGTATCCTTGTAATTCTTGGCGGCCGCACGTATTAAAGAGATACCGCCTATATCTATTTTTTCAATAATATCCTGTTCTGAAGCTCCACTGGCAACAGTTTTTTCAAAAGGATAGAGGTCTACAATGACTATATCCAATTGGGGAATTTCAAATTCCTTCAATTGTTCCTGATCACTTTTATTGTCCTGACGGTTCAAAATACCACCAAATACCTTTGGGTGCAATGTTTTAACCCTACCGCCCAATATGGACGGATAGCTTGTAACGTCCTCCACGGGTACTACATCAATCCCTAAATCCTTAATGAATGTTTCGGTACCGCCTGTAGAATAGATGGTAATTCCCAATTCATTAAACTTTTTTACCAATGGTTCTAGGCCATCTTTATGAAAAACAGATATTAAGGCTGAGGAAGCTTTTTTAGTGGTACTCATTTTGTTGTGATTGTTGTTATGGATTATAAGGACACAAAAGTAATTTTTTTGTGCTTAAAAATCAGCACGTTTATTAACAATCGCCCTAAAGTTTTAAAGAATTTTTGACACCTCTTGGTTTACGAATTCCAAAAAGCGCTCGTCCTCTTCGGAAAATGGGTCCGGAGTGTTAGAATCTATGTCGATTTGGCCAATATTTACACCGTTTAAAAATAGCGGAATTACTATTTCCGCCTTAACGGTTATACTGCATGCTATATAGTTGTCCTGGGCCTTTACATCCGGAACTACAAAGTTTTGGTTGGAGACCGCTACCTGTCCGCAAATTCCTTTGCCAAAAGGAATTATGGTGTGGTCTGTAGGTTCCCCGGCATATGGACCCAATTTAAGCTCTTCCTTATCCCCGTTTCTGAAATAGAAACCCACCCAGTCGTAATGGGGGACATTCTCTTTTAACAATTCGCAAATGGCCTGCATTTTTTCGGTTGTACTATTTTGGGTACTGTTTATAATTCCCGAAACTTTTGGTCTTAGTGTGCTAAGCATGTGATAATTTTTTGCAAAAATAGGGCTATTTATAAATCCTTTGGACCATAACCTATTTGAAACTTATGATCTGTTGTTGATCTGGACAATTTTTGCCCTAAATTTTAGTTAATGTTGTAGAAGGAAAATATAGAGTGGTAACTTTTGATTATTTTTGCCTTGATGAAAGTAATGATCCATAAAATATTGGCCCTGTTAATGGCATTTTTTATGCTGGTCTCCACCGTTTCCTGGACCGTGGAGAAGCATTTTTGCTTTGGCTCCTTGGTTGATATTGCTTTCTTTCATGAAGCGGACACATGCGGAATGGAAAGGCCTTTGTCAAAAGATAATGTAGCCCTTAATAAAGATTCCAATAGTTGCTGTAGTGATGAAATTATTTCGGTTCAGGGACAGGACGAATTAAGTATTTCTTATGATGACATCAGTTTGGGCCAACAGTATTTATTGGTGGCCATTACTTCCTATTATTTAAACTTATTTCAGCCAAGGGAGCAACGCTATGTTCCCCATGCCGATTACCCACCGCCCATACTGGTAAAAGATATCCATGTCTTGGACCAAGTTTTTCTCATTTGATTTTTTTATTGGTAGTGACCTCGGTTTTCCATTTTGTGTAATTGGAGAATTCGATGGTTTGTCGATTTCAATTATCTACTAATATTAAAATATATCAAGTGAAGAATTTTTTTGTAAGTATGTTTTTATGGCTTCCATTATTGGCCATCTCCCAGAACAATATTGAGGGTATGGTCATGGAGGACAATCCTGAAAATAGGCGCCTGGGTCTAGCGGGAGCCAATGTTTACTGGTTGAATTCCCAGACAGGTACCATTACCAAGACGGACGGGAGCTTTGTAATTCCATTCAAAAAGGAGAATAACCAACTGGTCATCAGCTATGTGGGATTTGAGTCGGACACCTTGTTCATTGATTCCCCTAAAACGGTAAATCACTGGCTAAAACCCTCCAATGCCTTAAACGAGGTGGTGGTTCAAAAAAAGCGGGATGCCGTACAGAAATCCTACTTTAGCCCACAGAATGTGGTTACCATTAATAGTGCCGAATTACTAAAAGCGGCCTGCTGCAATCTCTCCGAGAGCTTTGAAACCAATCCGGCCATAGATGTTAACTTTTCTGATGCCTTGACCGGTACCAAGCAAATACAAATGTTGGGACTTACCAGTCCTTATTTATTGATTACCCAAGAGAATATCCCAATGGTACGGGGTGCCTCCCAGGCCTATGGACTTACCTTTACCCCTGGAACTTGAGTAGAGAGTATTCAGATAACTAAGGGGGCGGGCAGTGTGGTCAATGGCTACGAAAGTATTTCTGGTCAGATAAATACGGAATTGGTAAAACCCTTAACGGATAAGGCTGTATTTGTTAACGGGTATGCCAATTTGAATGGCAGGTTGGAGTTAAACACCCATTTGAACAAGCAGTTGACCGATAATTGGAGTACAGGGCTTTATCTCCATGGCAACCGAAGGGATGCCAAGGAAGATGGTAATGGGGATGGGTTTTTGGACGCGCCCTTGGGCAATCAAATTAATGTTTTGAATAGGTGGCAATACCAAAACCCAAGTACCGGTTGGGTTAGTTTTATCAACCTTCGTTTTTTGAATGATGAAAAACAGGTGGGACAGACAAATTTTGTGCCCGGCACTGATAAATTCACTACCAATTCATGGGGAGGTGAAATAAATACCAGAAGGTTTGATACTTCGTTGAAATTGGGTTATGTTTTTCCAGAGCTACCCTTTCAGAGCCTTGGTTTTCAAACGGCCTACAATATCCATAAACAGGATTCTTATTTTGGTTTTAATGAATATAATATCGATCACGAAAGTGTCTACTCCAACTTACTGTTCAACTCCATAATTGGAGATACCAAGAGCAAATTTAAAACAGGCCTTACCTTTGCTTATGATGGCTATGGGGAAATGGTGAAAACTCAAGATTATTCTAGGGTGGATAAATCTATTGGAGCCTTTTTTGAATATAGTTATGACAATTTAAAAGAATTGAGCTTAACTGCGGGCATAAGGGTGGACAACCACAATAATTTAGGCACTTTTGTTACGCCCAGATTGCACCTGCGCTATATGCCATGGGATAGAGGGAGCTTCAGGGGGTCTTTTGGCCGCGGAAAACGGGCGGCCAACATCTTTGCGGAAAACCAACAATTATTTGCCTCCGCAAGGCAGATAAGCGTTCTTGGGGATAATGGCAATATTTATGGGTTGGATCCCGAAGATGCCTGGAATTACGGTGCCAGTTATATACAGGGATTTAATTTGTTCGGTAGAACAGGAAACATAACATTGGATTATTACGTTACCAACTTTAAAAATCAAGTGGTGGTGGATTGGGAGAATCCTTTGGAAGTGTCGTTTTATAACCTAGAGGGAAAGAGTTTGGCCAAAAGCTTTCAATTTGAAATAAATTATGAGGCTTTAAAGAATTTAGAACTAAGGACGGCGTATAAATTTTATGATGTGGAAACCGATTACCTAAGTGGCGCCCTACAAAAACCTTTACAGGCCCAACATCGATTTTTTGCCAATCTTGGGTATATGACAGTTCCTAAAGAAAACGGGTCCCAATGGCGTATGGATTATACGGTTCATACCCTGGGTAGGCAGCGTTTGCCATATATTGAGAATAGTTCCATGGAGTATTCGCCATCCTATAGTTTAATGAACGCACAGATCACCAAAGTATTTAACAACAAATTTGAAATATATCTGGGAGGGGAAAATTTGACTAATTTTATGCAGGATAACCCTGTGGTAGGTGCCGATGACCCTTTTGGTACCAATTTTGATACCAGCATAATATATGCGCCCATAATGGGCAGGATGTTTTATACCGGATTCAGGTATAAATTATAGTATTATTTAAAATCAATTATTCAACTTAAAAAGTAGAGATATGAGAAATATAATTTTAGGAGCCGTTTTTGCCTTGTTTACCTTATCGGGCTATGGCCAAGATAAAAACAAGAAGATGAGTTTCGAGGTCAATGGAAAATGTGCTATGTGCAAGGAGAGAATCGAGGAGGCGGCCTTGGCCGTAAAAGGGGTTAAATATGCCTTATGGGATATTCCTACACATCAATTGTCATTGATAATCGATGAGCGAAAAACGAATTCAATGGAAATAAAAACCGCAATAGTTGGGGTAGGTCATGATACCAAGGAGTTAAAGGCTACCGAAGAGGCTTATGAAAGAGTGCACCCTTGTTGCAAGTATCGTGAGGACAATACCGATGATGGGCAGCATCATTAAAAAAAGTAAGTTGTTTGTACGATCCTACTAAAAAGAAAAAACCGCATTTGGTATTCCAAATGCGGTTTTTTTTATGGACGTAAATTTTAAAATTTACATCATTCCTGGCATACCTCCACCCATTGGTGGGCCTGCAGGAGCATCTTCCTTAATATCGGTCAAGGCGCATTCTGTAGTCAAGATCATTCCAGCAACAGAAGCGGCATTTTCCAATGCTATCCTTGTTACTTTCTTAGGGTCAATAATACCCGCTTTGATCATTTCCACATATTTTTCCGATTTGGCATCATAACCAAAATCTCCTTTGCCTTCCAAAACTTTGGCAACTACTACCGATCCTTCTCCTCCAGCGTTTTCAACGATGGTTCTCAAAGGTGATTCTATTGCTCTGGCAACGATTTGAACTCCTGTTTCCTCGTCAGCATTTTCGGTCTTGATTTTGGCAAGTACAGATTTGGCCCTAACCAAAGCAACACCTCCACCGGCAACGATTCCTTCTTCAACAGCGGCTCTAGTAGCGTGAAGGGCATCATCTACCCTGTCTTTTTTCTCTTTCATTTCCACTTCAGAAGCAGCACCAACATAAAGAACAGCAACACCGCCGGCCAATTTGGCCAAACGCTCCTGTAATTTTTCCTTGTCATAATCGGAAGTGGTAGATTCTATTTGGGATTTGATCTGGTTAACCCTTGTCTTAATTGTTTTTGGGTCACCTGAGCCATTTACAATGGTTGTATTGTCCTTGTCAATTGTTATTTTTTCACAAGTACCTAGCATGTCCAAGGTAGCATTTTCCATTGTAAAGCCTCTTTCTTCGGCTATTACGGTTCCACCTGTAAGGATAGCTATGTCTTCCAACATTGCCTTTCTTCTGTCCCCAAATCCTGGTGCCTTAACAGCAGCAATCTTTAAGGATCCCCTTAATTTGTTCACTACCAAAGTAGCTAAAGCTTCTCCGTCAACATCTTCTGCAATAATTAAAAGAGGTTTTCCTGATTGTGCTACTGGCTCCAAAACTGGCAACAAATCCTTCATGGAAGAAATCTTCTTATCATATAATAATATGTAAGGATTCTCCAAATCGGCTGTCATTTTTTCAGAATCGGTAACAAAGTATGGGGAAAGGTATCCTCTGTCGAATTGCATACCTTCTACAACATCAACATAAGTATCCGTTCCTTTGGCCTCCTCTACAGTGATAACGCCTTCTTTACCTACTTTTCCGAAAGCTTGGGCAATAAGGTCACCAATAGTTTCGTCATTATTGGACGAAATAGCGGCTACTTGTTTTATCTTTTCTGAAGAATCGCCCACTTTTTTGGTTTGTTTTGCCAAGTCTTCAACAATAGCTTCCACAGCTTTGTCTATACCTCTTTTGAGGTCCATTGGATTGGCACCTGCAGCAACGTTCTTTAAGCCTTCTTTTACGATAGCTTGTGCAAGTACGGTTGCGGTAGTAGTACCATCACCTGCCAAATCATTGGTTTTGGAAGCAACTTCCTTTACCATTTGGGCCCCCATATTCTCAAGAGGATCAGCCAATTCAATCTCTTTGGCTACGGTAACACCATCCTTTGTAATGTTTGGTGCGCCAAACGATTTACTGATGATTACATTTCTACCTTTAGGTCCCAAAGTTACTTTTACTGCGTTAGCCAATGCATCGACACCTCTTTTTAGGCCGTCTCTTGCATCGATATCAAATTTTATATCTTTTGCCATAATTTAATTTCATTTATCATTCCTATGTAAAAAGGAATGAAATTAGTTATACTCTTTAGTTTGTTGTTTGGAATTATTCCCATCATTCAGGGAACAAGAGCAATATTATATAATTGCTAATATGTCGCTCTCGCGCATCATAAGATATTCGGTACCTTCAAGCTTAAGCTCAGTACCGGCATACTTACCGTATAGCACCGTATCGCCAACTTTAACGGTCACTTTTTCATCTTTAGTACCAGGTCCAACGGCAACTACCTTGCCTTTTTGCGGCTTTTCCTTTGCGGTATCAGGGATGTAAAGACCAGATGCAGTCTTTGTTTCGGCAGCCATAGGTTCTATTAGAACTCTATCTGCTAATGGTTTAATGCTAACTTTAGCCATATTATTTAGATTTTATGTTTTTAAGTTTGATTATTGTAGGCAGAAATTATGCCATTACCTTAAAACTGACACTTTGTTAAACAAAAATGCCAGCTTGTCACTTAAGCTGGCATTTTTTATATTTTATATTTGTTTTTTCTTCTTACTGGGCACTGTCAGTAGTATTTGTGCCATTAGTGGCAGGGGCAGTTATTGGTGTTTCGGGTAAAGCATCCGGCGCAGTAGTTTCAATAGGGTCGCCGTTAAGCAATTTCGAATCGGAATCACTGAAGCTTCCCTTTAATGCTACATTGGAAAGTAAAATTAGGACAACCAATATGGTTGCCAATGTCCAAGTACTCTTATCCAAAAAGTCGCCTGTTTTCTTTACTCCTCCAACAACTTGGTTGCCGCTTCCGCCAAAGGATGAGGACAATCCGCCACCTTTAGGGTTTTGCACCATAATTACGAGCATCAATAGGATGCAAACTAAGATGATCAGGACCAAGAATATTGTAAATGTCGTATTCATTATTTAATTATTTTCTTGTTGTATCTTTTCTACCGCTTTAATTCGGTCTGCAAAGAAACTACTTTTTTCTGGATATTTCAAACTTAAAATTTTATAGGCCTGAATAGCCTTTTTGTACTTCTTTTGTTCCAAATATACTTTGGCCAAAGTGGCTGTCATCAATTCATTTTTATCAAAGCTAAGGGAGTCTTTTATAGGTACTTTTGCCGTGCTTTCTTTGGGTACAATTTTAGGGTTTGTTTCAATGAACTTATCGATCAGGTCAAATTTTTTCTTTTTTAGTTTATCTGCTTTTGGAGTTGGTTTCACCTCGGGTTTAGAGGCTTCTTTTTTCGGGGTATTGGGTTCGGATTTTGGCTTTGGTGGCTTGTGTGAAGTCAATTGAAGCCATTCTCCAAAGGAATATTTCTCTTTTTTGGTGAAATTTAAAGGTTTCCCGATTTCCAGTGTCTCTTCAGCTTTTTTTTTATTCTCCGAAATAGACTTGTCTATTTTTGGGTCTTTGGAGGAAAAAAGTGAAGGATCCAAAATGTCATCGGCGTCCTTTACCGTCCTTGGCAAGGGTTCGTCTTCCGACTCTTCTATTAGCGCACTTTCCTTTTTAAATTCCGATACGATCTCTTCAGAAATTGTTGGCGTATCATTTAAAGCAGTGGATTTTCCCAAAATAGAATCGGCAATTGTATTTTGCAAAAAATCTATTGAGGTAATAAAATCGAAAAGAATATCCCTATCTGCGGTATAGGCGGCAGTTAATTTAAGGGCGTTGTTGTATTTAAAACTGTTGAGGTTCTTAAGGCCTTTAAGGTGCATGGCCCTTGCCGCTTGGAAGTATGGATACTCTGCCAGCACATCTTCCAATTGGTTGGTCTGCACAGGGGAAACCACTTCGTCCGGGTTTTGTAATAAATATGTAAAGTCCTGTACGTTCATAATTTACCAATCTGCCAATGATTTATTAAAAATGTCCTGGGTAATACGTTCAAATATAACCTGATGGGCCTCATCCTTAACACTCGCCAATTGGGAATTGGCCGGATAATCGTAGAAGAATGAAAATCGTTGTTCAAAATCCACATCCTCTTTGGTGTTGTTAAAGAACCTTACATTTACCGCAATGCTCAACCTGTTTTGCGCCGCGGTTTGTTGTGAGGTAGCCGACATGGGAGAAATTCGGTACTCCACAATTTCTCCTTCGTACAATAAATCCCCATTGGATTTAACAAGATCCAAACTGGTCTGATTTAAAATTAAATCCTGCAGGGCCAAGGTAAAATCCCTATCCATTCCCGGTTCAAAGGTGGATCCCGGATTTTGGGAAGCGTAGTTCTGAAAATATGGGACCTGGAAGGTTTTGGCTGTTCCCACATCGCCTCCGGTAAAGTTGTAAATACCACAACCAGAAATACAGCTTGTTAATACCAGTAGAATTATAATATTTTTTGCTTTAAACATTCATTAGTTTTTTTCTGGATTCTCTGTTTTTATTTTTTTGCCTACTGCCTACTGCCTACTGCCTACTGCCTACTGCCTACTGC